>ERZ857882.504-NODE-504-length-49944-cov-5.952274_pt1 | contig 49944 bp, 33 predicted proteins | sample MGYA00519697_ERZ857882 | MGnify/ENA primary metagenome ERZ857882 (study PRJEB31778, sample SAMEA3449373) | human gut metagenome | biome: human gut; feature: human-associated habitat; material: faeces | place: United Kingdom | collected 2010/2012 ...
GTCTTGCCGGAACCTTTTGCGCCCATAATTACTCGGACCATGAATAATCACTCCTTTTTCATACAGAAAAGATAACAAAACAGATGAACAAAGCATCTGATGCCTTCCTGTTGGGTACATGTTACCATATCAACGGAAAAACTGCAATAAGATTTAGCAGATTTTCAAAAATTCGTGCGAGGAAATTTCCTTTTTTGTGGGATTACTGCCGACTCAGCCTGTTTGTCCGCGAAAAATAACGGACAACTCCGCCGGCCAGTCATTCCTCCATCTGGTCAAGAAACGCCTTGCGCTGCGCCTCGTAACCGGGTTTGCCCAGCAGGGCGAACATATTGTGCTTATAGGCCTCCACCCCCGGCTGGTCAAAGGGATTCACGCCGGATAAGTAACCGGACAGGCCGCAGGCATACTCAAAGAAATACACCAGCTGCCCCGCCCAATAGGGCGTGCGCTCCCCTGCCGTCAGCAGCAGGTTGGGTACGCCACCGGCGGTGTGGGCCAGGGCCGTCCCCCTTCTCGCCTGCTCGTTTACGAAGCGCAGGTCCCGGCCCCGCAGATAGTCCAGGCCGGAGCCGTCCCCCGGCGTGGGGTCCAGCAGGCAGGACGACTGGGGCACGGTGAAGCGCACCACCGTCTCAAACAGATTCCGGCTGCCCTCCTGGATGTACTGGCCCATGGAGTGCAGGTCGGCGGTGAATTCCACGCTGGCGGGGAACAGGCCCTTGTTCTCCTTACCCTCGCTCTCGCCGTACAGCTGCTTCCACCACTCGGCCATGAACCGGAAGGAGGGCTCGTAGGCGGCCAGGATCTCGATCTTGCGGCCCATGCGGTACAGCTCGTACCGGGCCCCGGCATAGTGCCAGGCGGGGTTGCGCTCCATGTCACCGGCGGCGCAGGTGCGCATCATCTCCCCGGCGCCGGCCATCAGGGCGTCGATGTCGATGCCCGCGGCGGCAATGGGCAGCAGGCCCACGGCAGTCAGCACGCTGTAGCGGCCGCCGATGTTGTCGGGCACCACGAAGGTCTCGTAGCCGTTGGCGTCCGCCAGGGATTTCAGCGCGCCCTTATGGGCGTCGGTGGTGGCGTAGATGCGGCGGGCGGCCTCCTCCTTGCCGTAGCGCTTTTCCAGCAGCTCACGGAAGAAGCGGAAGGCCACGGCAGGTTCGGTGGTGGTGCCGGACTTGGAGATCACGTTGACGGAGAAGTCCACGCCCTCCACCAGCTCCATGGCCTCGGTCAGCGCCTCGCTGCTGAGGCCGTTGCCGATGAAGTAGATGTTGGGGGTGTTCTTCTTTTTCAGGTTATAGTTGGGGGAGCACAGGCACTCGATAACGCCCCGGGCCCCCAGATAGGAGCCGCCGATGCCGATGACCACCAGAGCCTGGGAATCACCCTGGATCTTCTGGGCCGCCGCCTTGATGCGCCCGTACTCCGCCCGGTCATAGTCACGGGGCAGATGCACCCAGCCGGTAAACTCGCCGCCCATGCCGTCGCCCAGCTGCAGATGGCTGTGGGCGATCTTCAGCCGGGGAGACAGCGCCGCCTCGTAGGGCAGCCGCAGAAAGCTCTGGATATTGGTAAGGTCGACCTTGATCATCGTACATACCTCCTGTGTGTAGTAGGTTATTCTTAAAGCATAATATTACAACGCCCGCGGGGAAAATACAAGGGGAACTTTGCGTTTTTCCCGGCTTATTCACAGAAGATGGCCATCCGCAGCAGCCGCGCGGTCATTTCGCGCCAGGTAAGGGCCTCCACTGTCTCCGCCGCCACGATGGGAACGGTCAGCAGCGTCTCGCCCTCCCGGCTGACGGTCAGGGTGCCCACGGTGTCACCCGCCTGCAGCGGGGCCGGCACGGCCTCCGGCAGCTCCACCGTCTGGGTCAGGCCGCCGGAGCGGCTCTTCTCCAGCAGCACCGTCCGCCCCTCCTCCGGCAGCGTCAGGGCCACAGTGTCCGCCGCCCCCAGCGTCACCGGCAGGGCGGGCAGCGGCTCCTCCGGCTGAACGTCTGCCAGAGCGTAGGTGGAAAAGCCGTAGTTCAGCAGCGTCTTGGCGTCGGCGTTGCGGCTGTCGGAGGTATTGCCCTTCATGATGACGGCGATCAGCTCCATGCCGTCCCGCTCCGCCGTGGCGCTGATGCAGTAGCCCGCCTCCTGGGTGAAGCCGGTTTTCAGCCCCGTGGCCCCGTCATAGAACCGGATCAGCTTGTTGGTATTGCTGAGCCCGAAGGTACCGTTCCGCAAGGTGTCCATCCAGATGGTGGTGTAGCTCCGCACCTCCGGATGGTGCAGCAGAAGCTCCCGACTCATGAGGGCAATGTCGTGGGCGGAGGTGACGTGGCCCTCCGCCGTCAGGCCTGTGCAGTTGACGAAGTGGGTGTCCTTCATGCCCAGCTCCCGGGCCCGGTTGTTCATCTGCTCCACAAACAGCTCCGTCACCCCCGCCACATGCTCCGCCAGCGCCACTGCCGCGTCGTTGCCGGAGGACACGCACACCGCCTTGAGAAGATCGTCCACCGACATCTGCTCGCCCTCCGCCAGGAACACCTGGCTGCCGCCCATCCCGGCGGCGTAGGCGCTGACGGTCACCATGTCATCCAGGGCGATGCGGCCGCTGTCGATGGCCTCCATGGTCAGCAGCAGCGTCATGATCTTGGTGACGCTGGCCGGCGGCAGGGCGTCGTGCTCATTCTGGGCATAGAGGATCTGCCCCGTGGTTTTCTCCATCAGCAGCGCCGCGTGGGAGGTCAGCGTCAGCTCCACGCCCCAGCAGGGCGCCGCCAGCCCCCATACCAATACCAATGCCGCCAGAAATCCCGCCGCTCGTTTCATACCGCAAGCCCTCCTTGTTTCTTTGGTGCCATCCTATGTCCCACCGGGCTTGACCTATGCGCCCGAGGTGAAAAGTGCCCGCCGCGGCGATTTTCGCCTTGCAATGACCGGAAAAGTGTGATATGATAACTCCACTTGCAGGGTTCGTACATCGGTAGTACATCGGCTTCCCAAGCCGAGGAGGCGGGTTCGATTCCCGTACCCTGCTCCAGATTAGAAAAGACCGCCAGTGGCGGTCATTTCTTTTATACCGCGCCGGTTTTCCGGCTGCCGCCTCTCACCCTCACGGCATAGCAAAGCCCCCTATGCAGGCACTTTCCTGCATAGGGGGCTTTTGTCTGTTGTCCGTTTTACCGGAGCGGTCGGGGTAGGCGTTTTTCTCCCCGCATTACATCAATCCGGGGATGTTCAGTCCGCCGGTGAAGCTGTTCATGGAGTTGTTCATGGCCTCGTCCGCCTGGCGCAGCGCCTCGTTGACGGCGGAGATCACCAGATCCTGCAGCATCTCCACATCCTGGGGATCCACGGCGTCCGGCTGAATGGTCAGGGCCTTCAGCTCCTTCTTGCCGCTGACCACGGCCTGCACCGCGCCGCCGCCTGCGCTGGCGGTGAAGTCGGTGTTTTCCACGTCCTCCTGGGCCTTCGCCATCTGCTGCTGCATCTGCATGATCTTCTGCTGCATCTGCTGCTGGCGCATCATCTGGCCCTGGCTGCCGCCAAAGCCGCCTCTTGCACTGTATCCCTTTGCCATATCGTTCGTTCTCCTTATGATATTATGTTATGTGATCTTGAAATTTTCCAGCTGCTGGCCCTTGCTGGTCAGGGTGTCCAGCGCGTCGCCCTCTGCCGGTGCCGCCGGAGCGGGCGGCTCCTCCCAGGGGGGTGTTTCCTCTGCCCTGGCTGCGGGTGGCTCCGGCGCAGGGATCGGTTCCGGTGCGGGCTCCGGTCTGGGTGCCGGTTTTGGCGCTGCCTTGGGGGCTGGGGCAGGCGCCGCCTTCGGGGCGGGCCGGGGTGCGGCCTTGGGCGCGGTGCCCACTGTCAGCTGTACCCGTACCGGGGTGCCCAGCTCGTTGGTGGTGACCTCCCGCAGCACCGACAGCACCGCTTCGTTGTCCAGGGAGGCCTTTACGAAATCGTTCTGGCACAGCACCGTCAGACAGCCGTCCTCCACCACGCCGCTGGCCATGTTCAGGAATACCCGGTCCTTTACGCTCAGCCGCCCCTTGTACTGATCCAACAGCCGCAGCCAGACCGACGTGTCGCCGGAGACCGTGCCCGCCGGGGCGGCGCTTTGCGCCGGTTCCGTCCTGCGGACAGGACGGGGCGGGGGAGGGGGTACGTCCTCGGGAATGTCAAATACCCGCTCACCGTACTCCTCCGGGGGAGGCGGCGCTTCGTCATACCGCGTCTCAATGGGGATATCCCGTACCGGCGGCGCGGATACGGGCCGTGCCGGTGCCGCCGCCTGGGGAACGCCGCCCTTTTCCAGCGCCGTCACCCGCTGGCACAGGGCCGTCAGGTCGCCGCTGAGCGTCTCGTCGCATAGCTTCAGCAGGCACAGCTCCGCGTCGGTGCGGGGCCGGATGCTGTCCGGCAGCGCGGCGCAGCACTGCTGCAGCGTCTCCGTCAGATACAAAAACCGCGTCATCGGCTGCTCGCCCGCCAGCTCCGAGAGGGTCTTGCGGTCGTAAAGCCCCGTCAGCAGGGCGCTGCCGCCGTCAGGCGCGGCTCTCAGAATGGTCATATCCCGGCACAGGTCGCTCATCTCGCTCAAGAGCGCCGCCACGTCCTTGCCGCTGCGGTACAGCTGGTCAAACAGCGTCAGCGCGTCGCCGGTGCGCCGCTCCAGCACGCAGCGCATCAGCTGCACCGTCTGGGTGGCTCCGGCAAGACCCAGCACCTCCAGCACCGCGGTGTTGTCGATGGTGCCCTCCACCGCCCGGCACTGATCCAGCAGGGACAGGGCGTCACGCATGGCGCCGTTGGCCATCCGGGCCAGCAGCTCCGCGCCGTCGGGGCTCAGGTCGATGTGCTCCTCCGCCGCGATGTGCAGCAGCTGCTGCTGGATATCGCGGGGCAGCAGCCGCTTGAAGGAAAACCGCTGGCAGCGGGAGAGAATGGTGGCCGGGACCTTGTGCAGCTCCGTGGTGGCCAGAATGAACAGCAGGTGCTCCGGCGGCTCCTCCAGAATTTTCAGCAGGGCGTTGAAGGCGGCGATGGACAGCATGTGCACCTCGTCGATGATGTACACCCGCTTTTTCAGCACGGAGGGGGTGTAGACCGCCTCCTCACGCAATGCCCGCACCTGATCCACGCCGTTGTTGGAGGCGGCGTCCAGCTCCGTCACATCCAGCAGCGTGCCGCTGTCGATGCCCCGGCAGGCGTCACACTCGCAGCAGGGCGCGCCGTCGATGGGATGCTCACAGTTGACGGCCTTGGCCAGGATCCGGGCGCAGGTGGTCTTGCCGGTGCCCCGAGTGCCGGTGAAGAGATAGGCGTGGCCCACCCGGCCCTCGGCCACCTGCCGCTGCAGGGTATCGGTGATGTGGGCCTGTCCCACCACTTCCGAAAAGGTCCTGGGCCGCCACTTGCGGTACAGTGCCTGATACATTCCGCCGCCTCCTTCCTGATAAGGATCATACAGCCCGTTTTATGGGTACATAAAGGCTGTTTATGTACCTTAAAACGGCCCTTAATGTACCGAAAACGATGCAAAATAGTCCTCCGCATGCAGCTGCAGAACCGGCTTCCTCGCGGCACATGTCTATCCCTCTTAATGCTGCTCGGTTCCCCGCCTGACATGATTCGTGGGTATCCATTGCGCGAGACCGGCTCCGCAGCTGCCTGCGGAGGACTCATTCCATGGTATTATACATCAAAGTTTACCGTTTGGCAACAATGAGTTTTTCCCAAAGGCTTGCATTTTTTTCAAAAAAGGATATGATATAGGAGAAAAAATATATGCTGCTTTCCACAGCAGAAGAAAAGAAGGGTATATTATGACAAAAATCGACATTATCTCTGGATTTCTGGGCGCAGGCAAGACCACGCTGATCAAGAAGCTGCTGGCCGAGGCCTATCAGGGCGAAAAGCTGGTGCTGATCGAGAACGAATTCGGCGAGATCTCCATTGACGGCGGCTTCCTGAAGGACAGCGGCGTGCAGGTCAGCGAGATGTCCTCCGGCTGCATCTGCTGCTCTCTGGTGGGCGACTTCAACAAGGCCCTGAAGGAGGTCCATGAGAAGTTCCGGCCCGACCGCATCCTCATCGAGCCCTCCGGCGTGGGCAAGCTCAGTGACGTGATCGTGGCGGTGGAGAACACCGTGAAGGACGTGCCGGACATGAAGCTGAACAGCTTCGTCACCGTGGCCGACGCCAGCAAGGTGAAGGTCTACATGAAGAACTTCGGAGAGTTCTATAATAACCAGATCGAGTCCGCCGGCACCATCATCCTCTCCCGTACCCAGAAGCTGAGTCAGGAGAAGCTGGAGGCCGCCGCGGCCATGCTGCGGGAGAAGAATCCCACCGCCGCCATCATCACCACCCCCTGGGATCAGATCGACGGCAAGACCATTCTGGCCGCCGTGGAGAAGGTGTCTCTGGCCGACGAGATGCTGGAGAAGATGCGTGCCGAGCATGAGGCCGACGAGCACGAGCATCACCACCATCATGACCACGATGAGCATGAGGCGCACGACCATGATCACGAGCATTGCCATCATCACCATGACCACGATGACGATGACGACTACGATCATGACCGCTGCTGCCACCACCATGATCATGAGGAGGAGCACGATCATGATCATGACGAGCATGACCACGACCACGAGCACCATCATCACCACGACGGCGAGGAGTGCGACGATCCCCACTGCGGCTGTCATCACCATCATCACCACGCCGATGAGGTGTTCACCTCCTGGGGCGAGGAGACGGTGAAGCCCTTTGCCGAGAGCCAGCTCCACCAGATCCTGACGGCGCTGGACAGCGGCGACTACGGCCAGATCGTCCGGGCCAAGGGCATCGTGCCCAACGGCGAGGGCAAGTGGCTGCACTTCGACTATGTGCCGGAGGAGCACGAGGTGCGCTTTGGCCCCGCCGACTACACCGGCCGCCTGTGCGTCATCGGCGCCAATCTCGACGAGCACAAGCTCCACGAGCTGTTCGGCCTGTAAGGAGACAACAAGCCTATGGATATTCCTGTTTATCTTATTGCCGGATTTCTGGACGCCGGAAAGACGGATTTCATCAACGGCATCCTGAAGGACGGCTTCGCCGCCGAGGACCGCACGCTGCTGATCTGCTGTGAGGAGGGCGAGAACGAGTACGATCCCAAGGTGCTGCAGAACGTGTTCACCTACACCATCGACGACCCGGCGCAGATGACCCCGGCCCTGTTCAAGAAGCTGGAAAAGCAGTACCGCCCCAAGCAGGTCATCATGGAGTATAACGGCATGTGGCAGATGGAGCCCCTGTACCGCGAGGGCTTCCCCGCCAACTGGATCTTATACCAGATCATGGTGCTGGTGGACGCCACCACCTTCGAGCCCTATGTCCGCAACATGGGCCAGCTGATGATGGAGAAGATCGCCAACGCCGACCTGCTGATCTTCAACCGCTGCAACGAGGAGCTGCGCGCCCAGCTCCGCAGCCGCAACCTGAAGATGGTGAACCGCCGGGCCGACATCTATCTGGAGAACACCGACGGCACCAGCGAGGAGTATATGACCCCCGACATGTCCCCGTTCGATCTCTCCAGCGGCCATCTGGACGTGCCGGACGACGAATACGGCGTGTGGTATGTTGACCTGATGGACAATACCGACCGGTACGACGGCATCACCGTCACCTTCAAGGCCCTGATGTGCCACTCCAAGAAGTTCAAGGGCGTCCACTGCCCCGGCCGCTTCGCCATGGTGTGCTGCGAAAACGACATGCAGTTCCTGGCCCTGGTGTGCCGCGGCGAGGGACTGGACAAGTTCAAGAACCGGGACTGGGTGGAGCTGACCGCCACCGTCCGCAAGGAGAACTGCGACGCCTATCAGGGCGAGGGCCCGGTGCTGTACGTCTCCGACATCCACGCCACCGAAAAACCGAAGAACGAAGTGGTTTCGTTTTGATGAAAGACCTCCGGCAAAGCCGGAGGTCTTTCATTTGCGCGAAAAGCGACACACTGTCTGGCATTATCCGAATCACCAAAAATTACCCCGGAATTTCGTGCAAAACGCCGCAAATGCCATCCTTGCCCCATATTCCCGCCGATGGTACACTGGTATTGGCAAAATATGGCGCAATGTGTGGCGCGCCGCGTTGAAACGAGAGATAACACAGGAGGAGAAGCCTATGAAAAAGCGGATCGTAAGTCTGCTGATGGCCGTGCTGCTGGTGGTGACGATGCTGCCGGTGGCCGCCATGGCGGAGGAGCTGACACCGGACGAGCCTGCCGGAGAGCCGGTCATGTCCGAAGCGGTCACGACGGAACCGGCCGGGGAGGAAACGCCTGCCGGCGAAGACGAAACCGAAACGGAACAGGTGACCTACACGGGAGAGATATTCACCTCATGGGGCACCATGTGCGGCCAATATGCCGAACCGGCTGACGCCGCCACCGCCGTCTATGTGAAGTATACGGCCTCCAGCGGCGAGATCATCTGCCAGGCCGTGAAAGGCGAAGCGGCAGATGGCGGAGATCGGGTAACGGTGGATGGTGTGGTATACACCGCCGTGGAGGGTTCCGCCTTGATGCCCATCGCCCACATCTGGATCGCGGACACTGCTGAGGACGGCAGCGTATCCACCTATACCTGTCAGACCTGCAAAACAGTGGCCACGGTCATCGCTTCCATGGACGAGGCTGACAGCACCAAGAGCCACGAGAGGCTGCCCGACGGCTTGTGGCTGGAGTTCTCCTACACCGTCGATTCCGGGGATGAGCCGGCCCCTGTGACCCGGATCAAATGGGTGAAGATGCTGGTAGATACCTTCCAGATGACCGTGGAGGGCGGCAACTATCCCGACAACTACTACACAGACATCGACAGCACCGCCGATTACTACCGCGACCTGATGGTGGCGGTGGAGTTCGGCGTCATCGACCTGGCGGCCGGTTCGGAATTCCGGCCGGAGGAGCCTGCCACGCGAGAGTTCGCGGCACACACGCTGAACTACTGCCTGGCCTTCCAGTTGGATGAAAATACCTATACCTATAACGACACCGACGTCACCTATAAGGACGATGTTCAGGTGGCGGTGAACCGCGGCTGGTTTGCTCTGGTGGATGGCAGCTTCCTGCCGTAGCAGGCCGTGACCGCCGATGAGGCGGAGACCATGATGGCGGATGCCAGGAAGGTGTTCTTCGGCACCACCGTGACCGAGGGCTACAACAGCACCTACGAGTTCAAGGCGGACGTGATCGTGATCCCGGAGGGTACCGAGGTGACGGTGGTGACGGGGATCGACGAAAACGGCGACGAGACCGGTACGGCGGTCGTCTCCATTACGGACTGCCCCAAGGAGATCGCGGCAAACAGTCTGTTTGCCGTGTACCTCAACGGCATCCCGGTGGCCTATATTGCCAACAAGGTCACCACGGAGGGCAGCGTGACCCGCATCGAGGCAACGCCGCTGGCCACAGAGGACGCCTTTACATCCATTGACGCCCAGGGCGTCGTGGAGGCGGACATGTCCCAGATCACGGCGCTGGGCGATACGGAGCTGAGCTACTATGTGGAGGAGCTGGATCAGGAATTCCAGACCTACGCGCTGGCCCGCGCCGCCGCCCGGAAGGTCGGTGTTATTAAGCCCGATATCGAGCTGCACGGAAAGATCTCAATGGAGATGGGCGGCGTGACCCTTTTCGTGGAAGCCACGATCACCAACCCTACTGTCAAGTACAATATCAACCTCTGGAAAGGTATCGCGTTTGTTACGCTCAACTATGACCTGGAGGTGGAATACCGCGGCGAGATCGAGCTGAAAAAGGAGCTGCTGCTGTGCTACTGGGGCATCCCCGGCGTCGGCGGCCTGAAGATCACGCTGGAGCCCGCGCTGACAGGCGGCATCAGCGGAACCCAGAACTTCCATATCGAGCAGGGTGTTTTTGTCGACGTGACGAGCAGTATCGGCAACAAGGTCCGTCTGATCAAGAGCTTCAACAGCAAGGAGTTTGCCCTGACTGCGGACGTGACCGGCGAGATCGGCGTTGTCGCCAAGTTCGGCATTACCGACCTTCCCGTCTTTAACCTCTATGTATACGCCGAGGTGGGCGGCAAGTGTACGGTGGAGATCACGAAGCATACGACAGAGGGGTCCTGTACCTGTGTGGATTTCGGCGCCCATGTCTATGCGGAAGCCGGTCTTAAGGGCAGCATAGAGCTTCTGTTCTTCAAAGCGGCAGAGCTGAAGATCGACAAGGTGATCTTCGACGAGAACAACAGCCCCCACCGTGTGGCGCATCACTACGAAAACGGCGTGAAGGTAGCGGAGTGTACCCAGACCGGAAACACCGGCTGGCAGACCCCCGACGATTCGCCCAACAGCTCCAACGGCTGGTCGGGCGGCAGCAATAACCAGGGCCAGAACAGCGCCGGTGAAACTTATACGCTTTTCGACTACCTGCCGGACGCTGACGGCAATGCCACCATCACCCGCTACAAGGGCAACGCCTGGACGCTGATCATCCCCAAGACCCTGGACGGCCACAAGGTGGTGGCTATTGGCGAGAACGCGTTTGCCAAGAGCCAGTCCAAGGCGTATCTGAAAACCGTTGTCATTCCAGAGGGCGTCACCTCCATCGCGAGTGGTGCGTTCTCCGGCTGCCTGGTGCTGCAGAAGGTCACGTTCCCCAGTACGCTGAAGGAGATCAAGCGAAGCGCCTTCTATCAATGCGTGGAGCTGACCTCCGTGGAGCTGCCTGCCGGGCTGGAGATCCTGGACTGCTATGCCTTTAGCGAATGTACCGCATTGCGCCGCGTTACCCTCCCTGTGAACTTTACGATCGGCAATGATGGAGACATTCCCCATAACGGCCCGTTTGAGGGCTGCACCTCACTGACCAACGTGATCTTCCCCAAGGGGATCACCCGCATTCCTAACTGGTTATTCTATAACTGTCCTGGTCTGCGCACCATCACGATCCCCGATACTGTTACCAGCATCGGCGGTCGGGCCTTCAGCCAATGCGAGAAGCTGAGAACCGTCAATCTTCCGGATTCTCTGGTTACCATTGAGGGGGACTATGCGTTTGCGGAATCTCCGGCGCTGACTGAGATCACCCTGCCGAAGAATCTGGAGACCATTGGCGAGAGAGCATTTTCCGACTGTGCCAACCTGCAAAAGGTCGTTTTCCCCGAGGGCTTGAAGGCGATTTACACCGGAGCCTTCGCCAACTGCATCGCACTGACCAGCATAACGCTGCCGTCCACCCTGACGGAGATGAACGCCCTTGCCTTCTGCTACTGCACCGCGCTGCAGCAGGTCTACATTCCCGCAAGCCTGACCAAGATCAATATGGTCATCGGCCCAACCTCTAATTTCTATGGCCCCTTCGAGGGCTGCAGCGCATTGTCGGACGTGACCTTTGAAGCAGGGACCACGCAAATCCCCGACTACCTGTTCTTTGAGACCGGTCTGCAGTCTATTACCATTCCGGATACCGTTACCAGCATTGGAGGCGGTGCCTTTGAGAACTGTGACAAGCTGGCGGAGATCAACTTCCCTGATTCTTTGACGGCCATTGAGGGAGAATACGCTTTCGCTCGCTGCAAGGCGCTGACCGAGATCGTGCTGCCGAAGAATCTGGAAACGATCGGCTTACGGGTCTTCTATGAGTGTGTCAATCTGCAAAAGGTTGTCCTTCCCGAGGGCCTGAAGGCGATAAAGGACTTCGCTTTCGGATACTGTACGTCGCTGTCGGATGTGACGCTGCCTTCGTCCCTGGTGGAACTGGACGCCTGCGCTTTTGGCGGCTGTACTTCGCTGGAGAAGATCAACATCCCCGCGGGACTTACGTCAGTTCTGGCCACAGGGAACTACGCCTATGGCCCCTTCGAGGGCTGCAGCGCGTTGAAGACGGTGACCTTCGGTGAGGGCATTACCCGAATCCCCAACTGGCTGTTCTATAAGTGCTCTGCCCTGGAAACCATCGAAATCCCCGAGACCGTTACTGTCATCGACAGCCATGCATTCCGCCGGTGCACAAGTCTGACGAAGATCACCCTGCCTGCGGCGCTGACGGCTGTAGGCGAGTATGCGTTTGCGGGATCGACGGCGCTGACAGAGCTTACTTTGCCGCAGGGGCTGGCTTCGCTGGGTGCCCGCGCATTTATGGAATGCACCGGCCTGAAAAAAATAACGATCCCCGGGGGAGTGTCCCTCATCGGAGACCAGACGTTCTACGGCTGTACCAGCTTGGAGAGCGTGGTGCTGTCCAGCGGCGTTAAGGAGATCCGCAGCAATGTATTCGGCAGCTGCACAAATCTGAAATCCGTTACTATCCCGGCATCTGTTGTGAAGATCTATGACAACGCCTTCAGCACCTCCGGCCTGACCATCTATGGCGCAGCGGGTTCTGCGGCGGAAACCTATGCGGCGGGCAAGGACTATACTTTTGTGCCGCTGCAGGTGATCGGAACCGTATCCGGTGACGGCGGAGACGCGCCGGTGAGCATCACCATTACCGGCGCTGACGGTGAGATGACCGAAATCAAAAGCGCTGACGGCAACTACCAGCTTGAGAAACTGGATCCTGGTACCTACACCATAGCGCTTACCAAGGAGGGCTGTGTGCCGTATCGGAGCACCGTTACCGTCGATGAGAGCGGTAAAGCGAACACGGTGGACGTTGTACTGGTGGCCCGCGGCAATATCAACGGCGCCGCTGTGAACGGCGAGGCTGTGGAGATCACCGACGTGGCCTGTCTGTACGAAATGCTGACCACCGGCGAGTGCCAGAGCAAAATCGCCGATCCGGAGTACCTGGAAGCCGTGGCTGATGTCAACAGCGACGGCACCGTGGATGTCTACGACCTGCAGCGGCTGTACGAGACGGTCAGCAGACTTAGAGACGCGGCGGAGGATTGAGCCGTCGTCCGCGCTATGCGAAATGACAATGCGCGAGACAGCACGGCTGGCGTATGACACGGCAGCATGATCCGTAAAGGGGCTGCTTACAGAAGGCCGCCGGGTCCGGACAAATGATCTCTGCGAAAAGAGCGCCTGATCTCTGATGAGATCAGGCGCTCTTTGTTGTGCTTTGACGGCATCCGCGCCGGGTTACGCGGCGATCCAACCAACGGTTGGTTGCTTTTCGGCGGCGGTCTGGTACAATAAATACGAGGTGAGACCATGAACAAAGAGATCTTCGGCGGCTTTATCGCCGATTTACGCAGGGTGGCCGGGATGACGCAGAAGCAGGTGGCCGACCGGCTGCATGTGACCGACCGGGCTGTCAGCAAATGGGAGCGGGGCCTCAGCTATCCCGATGTGACGCTGATGGAGCCTCTGGCCGTCGTGCTGGGCGTCGGCGTGGAGGAGCTGCTGACCTGCCGGCGGAAGGAGGCGCCTGCCCCGGAGCCGGAGCTTCCGGCCCTGCGCTCGGTGCTGACCATCACGCAGGAGGAAAAGCGCATCCGTACCCGGCGGACGCGGGTATTGCTTTGCGCCGCTGCCGCGGTGCTGGTGCTGGCAGTGCTGATCACCATGCAGCACAACGGCAAGCTCTTCTATGAGCGGCGCACCACATCCCCGGGCGGAGATACCACCTTCACGGTGTATCGGGACAGTTTGCTTGACGGAGAGCTCCACATAAAGCTGAACCACCCTATAAGCTTCGAGGGCACCGCCTGCCGCTACTGCGGCCGGGGCGCGACGGAATGGACAGACCGGCAGGAGCTGGGCTGGGGGATGACCTCGGCGGAGGAGCTGTCCTGGTCGGCGGATGGGCGGTATCTGCTGATCCGGGGCGGCGGCAGCAACGGAAAGTCCATGGAGCTGGTGCTGTGGGACTTTGCGAAATACGGCGAGGACAGTCCTGTTCACAGCGGCGAGATCACGCTGGACATTTTACAGCAGCTCTCCGGCTTTGATGCGTACGAAGGCCGCATAGTGGATGGCCAGCTCTGGCCCGACCTGATCCTGCAGCCCCTGCTGCCCGCCCTGCCGGGGACCGGTTGGCTGCCGCAGGTATCGCTGTCAGACGTTCGCTGGATCGGCGGCAGCCATCGTCTGACCATGACCTACGCCTACGATGGGACGGATGGCCTGCACCGCAGCGGCCAGCTGACCTATGACGCGGACACAGAGACGGTGGTCACAGTGGAATGACCGGAATGACGGATAAGGAGGTACACCATGAGAAAACAATGGACGCTGCTGCCGGCGCTGCTGCTTGCCCTCCTGCTGTGCGGCTGCGGAGCGAAGGATGGCCACACGCTGCATGTCGCCGCGGCGTTCCATACCAGTGAGCTGGACGCTCTGGTGGAGCAATTCAATGCCACCCACCGGGACTGCACCGCCGTGGTGGACTACTATCCGGAAAATGCCTATGACCGGCTATGTACGGAGATCATGGCGGGGGACGGGCCGGATATATTGAACCTCTTTGGCCTGTCCCTGCCGCCGGATTCCTCCTATTTGGAGGATCTGTACCCCTATATCGACGCCGACGGTGCGCTTGACCGGGACGATTTTGTGCCAACGGTGCTGTCATCTCTGGAGGTGGGCGGCGCCCTGCGCTCCATTCCGGCCACCTACGCGGTGACGACACTGAGCGCGAGGGCTTCGGACGTGGACAATGCCGAACGGTGGACATTTGATGAAATGCGGGACATTCTGGCGCGGCAGGACGGGGACGTGCATCTGCTGCCGGAGAGCTGGGTGCAGATGGAGTTCCTGCGGTGGATCGCCAGCATCAGCGCCGGTACGTTTATCGACTGGGAGAGCCGCACCGCCCATTACGACAGTCCGGCCTTTCAGGAGCAGCTCCGCTTCTGCGCCACGCTGCCGGGAAGCTATTCCTATTATGAGGCCGACCCCAACTGGAGGTCTCTGGCCCAGCTGCAGGTGATCCAGAATCCCCTGGTTTTGCAGACCATCAGCCAGAGCTATGACCAGCCCTTTACCTTTATCGGCTTTCCCACGGAGGAGGGCAGCGGCAGCTTTTTTCAATGCACCACGCTGCACCTGGGCATCTCCTCTGCCAGCGACAAAAAGGAGCTGGCGTGGGAGTTCATCCGGCAGGCGCTGACGGCGGAGTATCAGAGGGCGCTGGCGGAGCGGTGGTATCTCTCTGTGCGCGGCGACATCATGGAGGCCCAGCTTCAGGGGGAGATCGTTCCGCTCCTGCCGGAGGACGAGGAGTACGAAGCCCTTGACGAAGCGGTGGCGGAACAGTACCGCCGGTTGGTATCCCAGCCGCTGGTGTTCATCGGCTACAATGAGGAGCTGTCCGGGATCATTTTGGAGGAGGGCGAAGCCTATTTCACCGGTCAGCGCACCGTGGAGGAGGCGGCGGAGCGCATCCGGAACCGGGTGACGCTGTATCTCTCGGAGATTCAATAGGAGGTGCGCCATGAAGAAGCGATTTGCCATACTGCTGACCCTACTGGCTGCGCTGCTGTTGTGCGGCTGCGGCGAAAAGGCTGATGAACAGCGCTGGCTGTGGTCATCGGAGGAGATCACCCCGCCGTCGGACTTTGGCTATGTGCTGGCCGTGGCCGGTACGGAGGATGAGGTATTTGCGGTCTCTTACACCGCGCTGGGCCGCTATGAGGATGGCGGGATCACCGTTCTGGACACCATCTACTCCACCGACGCGCCTGCTATGGTCTATGGCGCCAGCGGATACGGTGACACACTGTATCTGTTGGTGGGTGAGATGCGTCCGCAATATACGGAATACGGGGAGCCCCGGGAGAATCCTGATTTCTCCGGAAAATATACCGTGATTGCCTACCGCGGCGGAACACGGGCAGAGGCCGTGCCGTTCCAGTTGAGTGCAAATGACATTCTGTCCGGACTGCTGGCGCTGTCCGATGAATATATGCTGTGCTGGACGGCCACCGATGCCTGGGTGGTGTCACTGGCAGAGAGCGGCAGTGTCTATCCGCAGCAGGTGTCCGGCGAGATCGTTGCCCCCACCACAAGCCAATCCGGCATGTGGCTGTGGGTAAAGCAGGATGATACCTTCGGCTTCTATCCCCTGACCGCGGCTGAGAACGCGCTGGGCGACCTTACACAGCCGGAGGACTGTCCAAGGCTCTGTACGGCCACGGTCTCCAGAAATGACGGGTGTCTGCTGAACAGCGGCGGGACGCTGTCCTTGTATCAGCCCGGGAGGAATACCGACGTACCCCTTGCCAACTGGCATGACTGCGCACTGGCTGACGCCACGGTGACCGGCATTGTGCAATGCAGTGACAACGCCTGGCTGTGTGCCTCCGACTTTGACGGGAAGATCTGGAGCATACGGCGGGAGAAGATCGCCGAGGGCAAACAGACGCTGCACATTGCCGCGGCTGTCGGTTCCCTGGAGCTGGATGAGCTTGTGAAGCAGTTCAACCGTGCGCATCGGGACTGCGTCGCCGTGATCGACTATTACCCGGAAAACGCCTATGACCGCTTGTGCACGGAGATAATGGCCGGTGACGGCCCGGACGTGCTGGATCTGGCCTGTCTGTCCCTTCCGCTGAATTCCTCCTATCTGGTGGATCTTTACCCGTACATTGATGCTGACTCGGATCTTGAGCGTGATATGTTTGTGCCTACGGTGATCGCCTCGCTGGAGCTGAACGGGAAGCTCACTTCCCTGCCGGCCGCGTTTGTTGTGAACACGATGACCGCACGGGTGGCCGATGTGGGGGGACGTACCGACTGGACCATCGAGGAGCTGCAGGACTTATGGGAGCAGAGAACGGATGACATTTTCCTGATGTCCGGCTGGATGGATCGGCACAATTTTCTGGGGTGGCTCGCCACGCTCACCACCGGCGACTTTATCGACTGGGAGAGCGGCACCGCCCGCTATGACAGCGAGGATTTCATCCGACAGCTGCAGTTCTGCGAGGCGCAGGCCGACTATGTGGAATACAACGATGAGATCGCGGAAAAGCCGTGTCTGGTAGAGTTTGAAAATGTCCAGAATCTGGTGCGCATCAACGGCATCCGTAATAATTATAAAGAGGATTTCACCTACATCGGCTTTCCCGGTAACGGAGAGTACGGCAGTTTCTTTGACGTAGATCAGCTCCACTTTGCCATCTCCGTCAACAGCGACAAGAAGGAGCTGGCCTGGGAGTTTATCCGGCTGGCGCTGACGAAAAAGAATCAGGAGATGATCTGCGACAGCTGGCATCTTCCCATCCGAATGGATGTGATGGATGCCAGGATCGAGACCGTCGTCGGAAACGTCAGCGACCGCCAGCGGTTCCGCCAACTGATCCAGAAGCCGCTGCAGTTTACCAGCTATAATGAGACGATCCACCAGATCTTCATGGAGGAGGGCGAGGCCTATTTTTCCGGTCAGCGCACCGTGGAGGAGGCGGCGGAGCGCATCCAGAACCGGGTAACGCTGTATCTCTCCGAGATCGAATAGGAGGCCGCTATGCAGAGACGACGTTTCCGAAAATCTCTCCCCTATCTGCTCCCCAGCGGCACGGGAACGACGCTGTTTTACACAGCGCCGTTCCTCGTGATGCTGCTCTATGCCTTCTCCGGCGGCGGTGGATTGGCGGCGCTGGGCGGCAACCACGCCTTTGCGGTGGGTGCGCGGAACACTGCTGTCTATCTGTTTTGCGGCATCGGCGCCGCGCTGCTGCTGGGTATGTGGATCGCGCTGGCGCTGCGGCCCCGGCGCTTTGCCGTAAAGCTGGCGCTGCTGGTGCCGCTGATGATCCCCTCCGCCGCCGTGGCGGTGATCTGGCGGGCGCTGATCCCGTGGGAGAGCTTGTGGGTGCTGATCCTGCTGTTGGTCTGGAAAGTCACAGGCGTCAATGCTGTGCTGTTTACCGCCGTCCATAACAAGATCCCCGGCGAGGTCATCGAGAGCGGCCAACTGGACGGGGCCGGTGGACTGAGGCTGTTCTTCCGCGTCAAGTGGCCGTATCTGGCCAGCAGCGTGTTTTTCGCCGCGCTGATCGACCTGTTCTTCGCGTGGCGGGCCTTCCGAGAGGTCTATCTTCTGACCGGCGATTACCCCTATGACAGCATTTATCTCATTCAGCACTACCTTATGCACATGTTCCGCCGCCTGCAATACGGCAAGCTGGCCACCGCCTCCATCGTGGTGGTCGTAGCGGTAGTCGTCATAACGGGGCTGCTGTTTCTGCTGACCAACTCACAGGGAAAGGATGTGGAAGCATGAAGGCACTGGCGAAAGTAATCCTTGTTCTCCTTGCCCTTCTGCCGGTGGGTATATTGCTCTGGCTGGCGGTTCCCCAGCTTCCGCTGCTGTGGGATGACCGCGCCTACTGGCGGGGCTACGCCACCTCGCTGGGACTGACAGCGGTCATTCTGATCTTTCAGCTGGCTGTGGCGCTGCTGGCGGCCTACGGCCTGGCCCGCTGGCAGGGGCGGCTGCGAAACGCCGCCTACCTGCTGTGCTGTTTATTGACGCTGCTGCCGGTGCAGGTAATGATGCTGCCCAACTATCTGGTGTGCCGGGCGTTTGGGTTGCTGAACACCCGCCTTGCCATCGTGCTGCTGGGCGTTTTCTCCCCGCTGGCGGTATTTCTGCTGGCCCGCGCCATGCAGCGCATCGGCCGTGAGCAGAGCGAGGCTGCATCGCTGGATGGTGCCGGAGAGTGGACGCTCTTCCGCCGCATCTATCTGCCGCAGGTAAAGGACACCGCCTATATCGCGGCAGGGCTGGCCTTTTTGGATCAGTGGAGCATGGTGGAGCTGCCGCTGGTGCTGCTGTCTGACGAAAGCAAGCAGCCCCTGTCCATTCTCCTGACCCGCGCCGCCTTCGCCGCCCCCTACGCCGGAGCCGCCGTATATCTGCTGCCGGTGGCAGTCGTGGTGGCGGCAGCGGCCTTTTGCAAGAGGGGAAAAGAAAAGCCTCCGGCGAAGGCGGAGACTTGAACAGGCGGGCGTATCGGCGGTTTGTGTTCTTGTATCATCCGCTCTGCGGCCGGGAGACGGACGGCTGCCGCAAAAAAAGAAAAAGCCGGACGGAGGTCCGGCCTTTTCTTTACAGGGATGCAGGAACAAAGAGAGAAAATAAGAAAGAAAGCAAATTATAAAGTAGGATATAAATGGCAGTTTATCCTGTTTTTCAGGAGAACCGGTATCGCTCTCCTGTTGTGGATATACCATATCACACAAATTCGCACTTGTAAAACGGATAAAACCCACATATAATATAGGTAGAATTTATATTTTCAAGGGAGGCGCGGCATGAACAACACCGATATGGAGACCTTCTGGGCGGTGCTGGAGCACGGCACACTGACAGCGGCGGCCGAAGCGCTGTTCATTACCCAGCCCACGCTGACCAACCGCATCCAGGCCCTGGAGGCCGAGGTGGGCGCGCAGCTGTTCCGACGGGGCAAGGGCATCCGTCACATCAAGCTGACCGAGGCGGGCCAGCGGTTCCTGCCCCTGGCCTATCGCTGGCAGACGCTGCTGGAGGAGACGCGGGGCGTGGCGGAGACCGCCACACGGGAGTATCTGCGCATCGGCGCGGTGTTTTCTACCAACCAGTACATCCTTCCGGCGGCCTATCGCCGGTTTCTCCACCGAAAGCTTCCTGTGGCGCTGTGGGTGCAGACCCTGCCGGGCACCGGCTATGACGGGGCTCAGCCGGTGGCCCGCCGTGAGCTGGAGATGGCGCTGATGGACGGCGACAGCTTTTACCATCCCCAGCTGGACATCACCCCGCTGTGCAGCGAGGAGACGGTGGTGGCCTGTTCGCCGGACAGCCCCTATGGCGACGTGATCTCCCCCAAGGAGCTGGATCCCGCCAATGAGATCGTGGTGTCCTGGCGCAAGGCCGTGCAGGACTGGCGGGATCACTGGTTCGGCCTGACGGCCACGCCGCTGCTGTACGCCGACTCCATGCAGGCGGTGGACACCTTCCTGGGCAACGAGATGATGTGGGCCATCGTGCCGCTGGCCGCCGCCCGCGCCCTGGCGCAGGAGGGACGGGCCCGGATCTGCTATCTGACCGACCCGGCGCCTGACCGGGTGTCCTATCTGATGACCCGCCGGGGCGAGGCGCTCAGTCCGGCGGCCCAGCTGCTGCTGGAGGACATCCGCACGGAGATCCAGCGGATCGAGGGCGTGCATATGGTGCAGTAAAAAAAGGACACATGGCATTGGCCATGTGTCCTCTTTTTACGTTTGTGCGTTCCGCCAGCGGCGCAGCTCCGCCGCCAGCGTGTTCCGGTTTTCCTCCGTTACCGTCAGCACGGTCACCCGGGGGTGGCGGGCGATGCGGTCGAGGAATTGGCTTTGCGCCTGCTGCAGGACGCCGAGGATGGGGGTGCTGCCGTCCAGTGTGCGGAACACCGCCGCCTGGAATCGGAGGGCCGCCTCCTCGTGAGGGCCCAGCTCGTCCATCACCAGCAGGCGGCATCCGGCGGTATCCGCCAGCGCGGCGCAGCCCAGATCGTCGAACCGGGCCGGGTCACCGCCGTGGCCGCAGCGGAACAGAAGGCTCTCCGGTGTGAACGTCCGCTCCTTGGCGGCGGGCAGCAGATAGACGCCGCCTTCGTGCCTTACGGTAAAAAATCCGCCCAAACGCCCCGTTTCTTCCGCCAGCAGGCCGCGGATGAGGGTGGATTTTCCCGCGCCCTTTTGACCCGTCAAAAACAGGTGCGTCATCTCAGTGCATGGGGCAGCCGCGGAGCTTTATCCCGGCGTTTTCCCGGCGGGTGGCCCGCACGCAGATCATCTCGCCGGCGATGGACACGGCAATCTCCTCCGGCGTCACCGCCTTGATGGCGGTGCCGATGGGGGTGTGAACGGAGGCGATGGCCTCCTCTCCGATGCCGGCCTCCCGCAGCAGCGCGTTGACGCTGGCGGTCTTGGCACGGGAGCCGATGACGCCGATGTAGGCGTACTGTCCCCGCAGCACCTGCTCCTCCACCACAAAATCGTGGCGGTGGCCGTTGGTCATGATCACCACATAGTCCTCGCCGTCAATGGGGACGGTATCCGCAATGTGCTTCATATCGCAGCACACCACCGCGTCGGCGGTGGGAAAGCGCTCCTTGGTCACCAGCTCCGGCCGGTCGTCCACCACCGTCACCCGGAAGCCCACCGTGACCAGCAGGGGACACAGGGCAAGCGAGCAGTGACCGGCGCCGAACAGGATGGCCCGCTCGCCGATGGGCAGGGGGTGGGTAAAGTGCGCACTGTCGGTATCGGCCGCATCCGCCAGGGCAGGCGTGCCGCCGTCCAGTGCCAGCACCAGCCATCCCGGCTGCCGCAGGGCGATGCGGTGCAGCACGTCGCCTGCCAGCTGCCGCCACTCCGCGTCATCGGCGGCGATGAACTGCATGTGCACCGTCATGTCGCCGCCGCAGACCATGCCGATATCCTCCACCTTGTTGCGATGGAGCCGGTACTCATGGACGGCGCTGCGGCGTTCCTGCAGCAGCGCTTTGGCCTTGGCGATGGTATTGCCCTCCACCGCGCCGCCGCCGATGGTGCCGCACAGCAGTCTCTGTTCACCCACCAGCATCTGGGCGCCGCGGCCCCGCGGCGTAGAGCCGTTATCGGCGATGATGGTGCACAGCACCGTGTCGTGATGCTTTTCCATTTGATAAAGCAAGGTGGTAAATATACCGTTCATAGTGGTTGCTCCTTTTCGTCAGTTGATTCTGTGGGGCGCTCCGGCATCGTGCCCGCATGCCATCGCAGCAGGCCGAAGCGGCGGCTCTGGGGCAGGTAGAAGGGGAAATCCTCCCGACCCGTGGCCGTCAGCCGCGCCTGCAGAAGGCTGTCTGTGATGGGCATGGTATCGTCCGGCTGGCGGTACAGCTCGAAAAACCGCCGGGCGTCGGACAGGGTACGGAAGGGCTGTCCCATGGGCAGCTCCATTTCCTTTGCCTGAAAGGGAACGCCCAGCTTTTCCAGTTCTTCCCGGCCACGGAAATAGCCGCCGCGGCGGATAGCGGGCTGCGCGGCGGAAAAACGGTGGGCGGCATCGCTGCGCATGACGGCCAGCACCGTACCACGACACTGAGCCGCTGAGATGGCTAAAATCTCCTTGATATGGCCGAAGAAGCAGAACACCATGGCGTCATAGGGCTCCTCCGGCGGTAATTGCGCGATGTCGCCCCGGCGGATGGTGATGTTGGTCATGTGCCGCTTCCGGCAGTTCTCCGCCAGAAGGCCCAGGGCCTCGCCGCTGACGTCTACCGCCGTCACCTGCCTGACATAGGGCGACAGCGCCAGGGACAGATGGCCCGTGCCGCAGCCCGCGTCGCAGATGTGGCCGTCCCCGGGCAGGTAGGGGGCCAGCGCCGCCGCCAGCCGGGCGTGAAAATCGCCCCATGCGGCGGCATCCTCCATGAAGCGGAGCTTCTCCTTGTTCCACTGAAACATAGCCGCCCTCCCGAGATCGTTTTCCGGTCTTATTGTACCGCGTTATGCCTCTCTGCGCAATAGAGCAGCGTTCCGCATTGCGGGATTTTGCCGCGGAAGCAGAAAAAAGGCCGTGATCATACGGCCTTTTTCTTCGTTTACAGGATCCGATACCGCCTTTCCCACAGGCTGCCCGCCACGGCTTTACCGGGCAGCAGGGCCGCCAGGGCTTCGGCGTTTGCCCAGTCCGACGGGGTTTCGACCTTGTTGATATAGACCCAGCCGGTATCGTAGCCCTCCGCGTGGAGCACCGCAGCCTCCAGCGCCGGGGTGACGATATCGTCCTCCGCCGCGCCGCACAGGGCGGCGTACCGCTCGGGGCGGTGGCACACCTGCCGGATGGGATGGCCGAAGCCGTCGGCGCCCACCACATAGACGGTCCGGCAGGCGTTGGGCGGGATCACCGGCTCGTGAGGGGCGTGGGCCTTCTGGGGCAGGCGCTTGGAGCCATCGGCCTCCACCAGCACGAAGTCCGCCAGCGCCGCCAGCAGCTCAAAGGACAGTGCCGGAGCGCACAGCTTGCCCTCCGCCGTTTCCCCGGCTACGCATACCACGCCGTGAGTCGCCAGGGCGGCGGTCACGGCAGCGGCGTCCGCTGTCAGCAACGTGGGGTATTGCTCCGGCCTCTGGATGTGGGTGGAGGTGGTGACGAGCACTGTCCCCCGGCGGCGCAGCTCTTCCGCCAGGGTATACATCAGCGTGGTCTTGCCGCCGCCGCCGATGAGGGCGGTGACGCCCTTTTCCACCTCCAGCAGGGCGGAAATGTTCATTATAAATCCTCCGGCACACGCACCCATCCGATGGGTGCGCCGTTTTCAAAGGTCACCTGATAGCCGGTGCCGGCCTTGCGATACCAGTCCACACGCAGGCCACCGAACCAAGTCATCATAAACCCGGCGATGACGCCGCCGTGGATGACGCACACCGCGTCGCTGTCCTCCGCCAGCACCGTCTCCATGGCCTTCAGGTTCCGGGCTGTGGTCTGGGGTGCGCTCTCGCCGTTGGGGCAGGGGAGATGCTCGCTGTCGGTGATCCAGTGCTGGAAGGCCGGATCGTCCTTCAGCTGGTCATAGCTGCGCATCTCAAAGTCGCCGAAGTCCATCTCCCGCAGGCCCGGCAGGGCTGTGTGGGGCGTGTCGCCGTAGATGGCCCGGAAGGTCTGCTCCGTCCGCAGCATGCCGCTGGTGAAGTACCGCGGGGCGGTGGGATAGCGGGCGGCGTTTTCGTGCAGCTCCGCCAGGGACTCCGGCAGCACCGGGATATCCGCCGCGCCGTAGTACAGGTCGTTGAGGCTGCCCTGGGTCTGCCCGTGGCGTATCAGTGTCAGGATCATTTCAATACCTCCGTCAATCCGCATAAAACGCGGGTCACATGTGCCGCTTCACGGGCCAGACGCTGCACCAGCGTGCCGTGTGCCTCCCGCCAGGCCCGTTCCGCTCCGTCCATGGGGACGATGCCGCCGCCCACCTCCCGGGTGATGACCACCGCGTCCGCAAAGAGGGGCAGATACTGTTCCGCATCATCGCAGCGGCGGGTCAGGGCTTCCAGATGCCAATAGCACTTCTTGCCCGGCACCGGGTCGCCCGCCGCCAGATCGCATACGTCGGCCATGGTCAGGCCGTAATGTTGGAGCGCCCAGGTCAGCTTCCCCTGGAATGCGCCGCCGATCACCAATTCCATACTCGTCACCTCACCAAAGTCAATACCGCAAGGCCGCATAGCTCGCCCAGTGTCAGAGCGAAGCCCGACACGTCGCCGGACATGCCGCCCAGCTGGCGGTCGGCGTACCACACCGCCAGCCAGTAACCCACCGCCGCCGCCAGCGGGGCGAAGCTGCCCCACAGCACCAGCGGCACAATGGCCGCCGCGGCCATCACAACTGCGGCAAAGGCCACATAGGGGGCCTTTCTGTCCGCCATGGCGGCATACTGGCTGGTACCCATAGGCACCAGCGTCAGCACCGCCAGCGCCGCGCAGGCGCGGGAGACCACCGGAACCGCCAGCAGCGGCAGCAGGGGAACGCTCTCCCCCGCCATGGCCACGCTCCACTGGCTCAGCGCCAGCAGCACCATGGAGATCACGGCGAAGGCACCGCAGTGGGAGTCCTTCAATATCTCCTGCCGCCGGGGCAGGTCGCGGCGGCTCAGCACCGCGTCGCACACGTCCATAAAGCCGTCCAGGTGGAGAAAGCCTGTCGTCAGCCACGGCGCGGCGGCGATCAGCAATCCCGCCACGCTCCGGGGCAGAAACCGGCCCGCATATGCCGCCAGCACCCATATGCCGCCCACCACGAAGCCCACAAGGGGCAGGCAGCAGATCATCTTGCCGCGAGCCTTCTCGTTCCATATTTTCAGCGGGCAGGGCACCGCCAGAAACATGCCCCACGCCATGAAAAAGCCGTAGATCCAGTCCTTCACAGGGGCCACGCTCCCTTCCACACATGGGGCAGTCCCGCCGCCATGTCGCACACCACGTCAAATTCCGCCGCCAGCGCGCGGCACACATGGGCAAGGCCCCGGACGTAGACCTCCGTCCAGTCCGGATAGTCCTCGCCGCCCCGCCACAGGTCGTCGCACACGCACACGAAGTGGGCGGGATACCGGCTGACGGCCAGCAGCTCCGCCGTTACGGTCGCTGCGGCATTCGCGTCGAATTCCGGGCCGAACATGGCCTCGGACAGGGCGGCAGTCACGCTGTCCAGCAGCACCGCGCCGCCTTTGTCGATGTCCGACAGGGCGGCGGTCAGGCCGGTGCTGCGCTCGATGGTCTGAAAGCCCCAGCCTGCCCGGTCGGCAATGTGCCGCAGGACGCGCCGGCGATCCTCGCCGTCACGGGGCGTCATGGTGGCCCAGTAGTACATGGGGCCGCCCGCCGCCAGATGGCGGCACAGGTGCTGGGCGGCGGTGCTTTTGCCGCTTTTGCTGCCGCCGGTCAGTAAAATTCTCATATCGTTTCCACCGTAAAGCTGTCGCCGGAGCGGATAGGCTCCAGATAGTCGTCCTGAATGGCGGCCTCGGCAAAGGTGGCCATGTTCGCCATCACGCCGCAGGCGCCTTCCAGCACCCGGAACAGCAGGGGGCAGCCGCTGCCCTCCCCTAGCCGCATGTCCAGCGCCAGGCAGGGCGTCAGGCCCAGGGCCTGCGCCGCTTTGGCATAGCCCAGCTCATAGGACTGGTGGGACAGGAACAGATAGTCTCCCGCGGCGGGACACAGGCGCACGGCGCACAGGGCCGCCGCCACGGAAATGTAGCCGTCCACCGCGGCGGCAATGCCCTCATGGGCGCAGCCCAGAAACGCGCCGGTCATGGCGGCGATGTCCAGTCCGCCCACCTTGTGCAGCACGTCCAGCACGTCATTTTTGTCGGGACGGTGCAGCGCCAGCGCACGGCGCAGCACCTGCTTCTTCCGGTCGAAGCCCTCGTCGGTGAGGCCGCCGCCCCGTCCGGTAACGGCCTCCACCTCCGTATCCAGCAGTACCGAAAGCACGGCGGCGCTGGTGGTGGTGTTGCCGATGCCCATTTCCCCGATGCCCAGCGCCGAAATGCCGTCGGCTTTCGCCTGCGCGGCGGCCTCCATGCCCGCCGCCAGCGCCTGAAGCGCTTCCGCGCGAGTCATGGCGGGCTCCACTGCCAGATCGGCGGTGCCATAGCGCACCTTGCGGTCGATCACGTCAGGGCAATGGACCTCGGCGGCGATGCCCACATCGTATACAGCCACGTCGTCGCCGAAGGTCTTGGCCAGCGCCGACATGCCGGTTTTGCGGCGGGTCATGTTCACCGCCTGCCGCAAGGTGACGGACTGGGGCGCGCAGGACACCCCCTCGGTCACCACGCCGTTGTCGGCGGCGAACACCGCCACACGGCACTTTTCAATCTCCGGGCAGACCTGGCCCGTGACGCCCGCCATGCGGACGGCCATCTCCTCCAATCTGCCAAGACTTCCCGGCGGCTTGGCCAGCTCTGCCTGACGGCGGCGGGCGGCGGCCATGGCGGCCTCGTCCGCCGGTCGGATGGATGCGATATATGCGTACAGTTCCTGCTCGGTCATAGTGTGATTCCTCCCAGATAGCCATGCGCCGCCAGCCAGTCAAGGGACGGGGCGCAGTTCATATTTTCGATGGTATAGGTGGCGGCGGGACAGGCGGTCAGCAGCTGATCCAGCACCTGCGCCATGGGGATATTGCCCTCCCCCAGCGGGTTGTGCAGATCCCATTCACCAAAATTGTTGTGGATATGGACATGCCGCAGCCACGGGGACAGGGGGGCGATCCAGTCCATGGGCGGCGTCTTGCTGACGGTGGTGTTGGCGTGGCCCACGTCAAGGCACACCCCCAGCCGGGGATCGTCCACGCCCTTCATGATGGCCGCCAGCATGTCGGGGCCGTCGTCCATGACGTTTTCCAGGGCGATGGTCATATCCTCCGGCACCTCCGGCAGGAAGCCCCGCCAGAAGGCGACAGACTGCTCCACAAACCACTCCGGGAAGTAGACGAAGGGCACATACCCGTCGTGGATGACGATGCGCTTCACGTTCAGGCGGCGGGCCATGGCAATGGTCTGGCGGTAGCGCCGCGCCGCGATCTCCCGCACCAGCGGGTCGATGGCGCAGGGGTGCAGCTCGGCAAAGGGGGCGTGGAGCCACAGGCGGTCAAGGTCCGCCGTCTCTGCTTCTGCGGCGGATGCGGCGGCGCTGTCCTCCAGGGCGGACGCCATGCAGAAGGCGGTGATCTCGAAGCCCAGGCCGTATCGGCGGGCCAGGGACGCGGCGGCACTGTCGATGCCGGACAGATGGAGTTTTTCGCGCAGTGGGGCGCGGTTCATGGGCAACACCTCTTTTCTGACAGTATAGCATGTTCACAGGAAAAAAGAAAGCGGTACGTTTTGGCGTACCGTTTTCTGTCGCTTATTCGCCGGAGGCGGCGGACCCGCCGCCCACATCCTCGCCCAGGTCGCAGGTATAGACCCAGCAGATCACGTCGCCGTCCTGTAGGGCATAGGCGGAGCAGCCGTAGTTGGGGAATTCCCCGTTGACGCTGTACATCCAGCCGGACAGCTTGCCGCAGTCGAACTCATAGAGGTTGGCGATGCCCTCGATATACGCGCTTTTATACAGGGGCGACCAACTGGATTCCATGGGGATATTGTTCTCCCGGCACACCCGCTGGAGCAGGTCAAAGGCGGTCTCTCCCGCGGTGAAGGTGACCTCCGTGGTGGGAAGGATCACGCCGTCGTCGGGGACGTAGTCGGCCTTGGCGGCGTTGAGATGGCCGCGGTTATCCAGAATGGTGGCGCAGGAGATGGACACGGTGCAGGCGCCCGCCGTCTCTGTTTCGGCAGAGGAGCCGCCACAGGCGGTCAGCAGAGACAGGCACAGCGCCAGCGCACACAGCAGGGCGGCCAGATGTGGGATAGGGTGTTTCATAGAAGCCTCCGGGGGCAGGGGCGGCTCATGCCGCCCCTGCGGGGATTTTTGTAGGGTCGCTTACGCGTCCTGACGGCGCTTCTTGGCCAGCAGGAGCAGCGCGGCGGCGGACAGCAGCACACCGCTCAGCCACAGGGTCATCTGGCTGTTGTCGCCGGTGTTCTGGGACTTGACGCCCTTGCCGTCGGTCTTGGTGTTGGTCTTGTCGGACGGGCGGGGACGGGGCGCCGTCAGATCCTTGTAAGTACTCTCGGCATCCGTGAGCTTCTTCAGGATCTCGTCGGGTACCAGCTTCTTCTGGTCATCAGTCAGCTTGTCGTAGGCGTCGCGGGCGTCCTTGATGGCGTCACCGCTGTCCTTGGTGACATTACCGATGGCGTTGATCTTGTCAATGACGGCATTGGCAGCGACCTTATCGGCGGCAGCCTTGTCGGCCAGGCTCTTGTACTCGTTCTCGGCATCGGTCAGGGTCTTCAGATTGCTGACCAGGGCCTTCTGCTCGTCGGACAGGGCGGTGTAAGCCTCGCGGGCGGCGTCGATCTTGGCCTTGCAGTCGGCGGTCAGTTCCACTTTGCCGATGGCGCTGATCTTGGCGATCACGGCATCAGCAGCGGCCTTGTCGGCGGCAGCCTTGTCGGCCAGCTTCTGGTACTCGGCTTCGGCATCGGTCAGGGTCTCGTAATTGCTGACCTTCGCCTGCTGCTCCTTATTCAGGGCATCGTAAGCCTTGCGGGCGGCGTCGATCTTGGCCTTGCAGGCATCGGTCAGCTCCACAGTGCCGATGGCGTCGATCTTGCTCTCTGTGTCGGCAATGGCGGCCTTCAGCTCAGTCAGCTGCTTCTCGGCCTTTTCCAGCTTGTTGAGGTTCGTGACCAGCGCCTTCTGGGCGTCGGTCAGGCTGTCATAGCGCTTGCGGATGTTCTGCACGCCCTGCTCTTCCGCCAGCGTGATGGGATCGTTCAGGCCGTTGATCCAGCCGATCACTGCGTCGGCCTGTTCCTTGTCCGCCTTCAGCTGCTTCAGCGTCGCTTCGGCGGCTTCCAGCGTGGTGAGCGCACCGTCGTTCTTCACCAGATTCTTCTGGACGGTGGTCAGGGCGTCATAGGCGGCGCGGGCCTCCTTGATGGCGGTCTCCTTCTCCAGCGTTACCTCGCCGATGGCGTTGATCTTGGCGATGACCGCGTCGGCGGCAGCCTTATCGGCAGCGGCCTGCTCGGCTTCCAGCCGATCCAGCTCGGCACGGGCGGCCCGCAGGATATCGGCGTTCGTCACCTTCTCCTTCTGGGTGGCGGTCAGCGCGTTATACAGCTTCTCGGCCGTGATGATCTTCGCCTTACTGCTCAGGGCGACAGGCTGGGGGATGGCTTCGATGGCGTCGATGACGGCCTTTACCTCCGCGTCAGCGGCGGCGGTGACCTGGCCTGCCCACTTGTTGAAGAGGGCGGTCTGCAGGGTGTCGCCCTCAGCGGCGCCCAGCAGGGTCAGCAGCTCGGTCTCGGTCTTGGCAGTGCCCTTGCCGTAGTTGGTGGCCGTGATGCAGGTATTCAGATAGCACAGGTTCGCGCCGAAGCAGCTGGCCTTGTTGATGCTGGCGATGCCGCCAACGAAGGAAGTGCCGCGCACGGAGCCGATGTTGCAGCAGTTATCCAGCTTGGGGCCATTGGTAAAGCCCACTGCGGCGCAGGAGACGATGCCGCCCACGCGTGCGCCGGAGGTCGTTACATCACCGGCGTTGTAGCAATAGCTGATGGTGGTGTTGGCATGGCCGCCGCCCACGATGCCGCCGGCGTTCTGAGCGGCGGAGATGGTCACAGCGCTGTAGCAGTTCTCGACCTTACCGCTGGACAGATAGCCCACGATACCGCCGACGAACTTACCGGTGGTGGTAATGGAGCCGGTAACGCCCAGGTTCCGGATCGTACCGCCAACATAGCTGAACAGACCCTGCTTGTTGTCGGTGTTGTTGATGTACAGGTTCTTGACCACATGACCCTGGCCATTGAACACACCCTTATACATGACCTCTCCGGTGGTGGTAGCGGCGGTGTTGTTGCCGATGGGCGTCCAGGGCTCGTTCTCCAGGTCGATGTCGGCGGTCAGAACGGCGTTCAGGGCATACTGGCCCTCGTTGACGGCCTGGGCGAACCAGGCCAGCTCGGCGGCGGTGCCGATCATATAGGCACCGTCAGCATCCTTGGCGGGCTCGGTGGTGGTAACGCCGTCCCAGGACTTCATGTCAGCCAGCATCTGAGCCTTGAAGGGGTGTTCGTTGGCCTCGACGGCGGCCTTCATCTCGGCAGCGGTCTTGGCGGTGCCCAGACCGGTGACACCGTACTTGGAGCTTTCCTTGGTAACGGTGTTCTCCAGATAGAAGCAGCTGCCAACGTAGTTCGCGGTGTTCGTGCTGGGGGTCAGGCCTCCCAGATAAGAAGCGTTACCACTGGTGCCGGTGACGGTGGCGATGCTGTAGCAGTTGGTCAGGGTCGCGCCGTTTGTGTTGCTGTAGAAGGAGCCGCAGATACCGCCCAGATAGCACTCGTTGGCAGAGGTGGTGGTGATATCACCGCTGGCATAGCAGTTGGTGAGGGTCGATCCAGAAGCGGTATAGCCCGCGATGCCGCCGGCATGCTTCTTGGAGTTGACGTTGACGGAGCTGTAGCAGTTCTCAATGGAGGAGCCGCTCTCCATGTAACCCACGATACCGCCAGCTTTGGCGTAGCTTTTATTTGTGCCGGTCACATTGCCGGTAACGCCCAGATCCAGCACCTTGGCGCCGCTCTGCAGATAGCCGAAGATACCCAGAGGATAGCTGGCGCTGTTGATGTACAGGTTCTTCACCATGTGGCCATCGCCATCGAAAGTGCCGTAGAGCTTGTTCATGGGCGTCCAGTCGTAACCGGCCAGGTCGATGTCGGCGGTCAGCTTGGCGCTGGCGCTGCCGCCGTTGGCGGCAAACCAGGCCAGCTCGGCGGCGGTAGAAATCTGATAGACGCCGCTTTCATCCTTTGCAGGCTCAGCCTTAGCGGTACCGTCCCAAGCCTTGGCACCGGCGACAGGCATGACGGCGGTCTTGACGGTCAGGACATCGTCCTGCACCTTGCCGGCGTCAGCGCTGCCCAGAGAGAAGGAGCCGCGGGTCAGGACATAGCCGTTTTTGGACAGGGTATAGGTGTAGGTGCCATAACCCAGGGTGTAGGTGCCGTCCTCGTTGGGGGTGACGGTCTTACCGTCGCGGCCCAGCAGGGTGACGGTCACGCCGTCCACGGCATTGCCGCTGTCATCGGTGATGTTCAGCTTGACGGTGTAGGTGGCCTTCTGATAGACCGTGACCACCGCGTCGGCATAGTGGCTCAGGTAGTACGTGACGGTAACGGCGTTGAAGTTGGTGCCCACACCGGCATCGGTCATGTTGTACAGGAACGCGAAGGGGTTGGCGGCGGAGTACATGGAGCCGAAGGTGTAACCGTTGGTAAAGGTGTACTCCGTGGTGGCAGCGCCGTCGGCAAAGGTCACATCCTCGGGGATGGTGACGGTGACGGCGGAGCTATCCATTTGCTGATACTGACCGGTCGTACCCTCAAACTTGTCGTCACCGGCGTAATAGGTGGGCTTGAAGGTGGTGGGGTTGAACACGCCGGAGATCTTGTTGACAGAACGGTACATGCCGTCAAAGGTCAGCTTCACCTGGTCACCGGGCATGATGGGCTCGCCGGGGTTGGAGACGTTCTCGGTGTGGATCGTGACCTTGGCCACGCGCACCAGACGGTAGCTGACACCGGTCTCATCGGTCATCCGGATGATGACGGTACCGCCCATGCCGTTGCCGGACTTGTTGAAGGCGGCCAGAGGCACCACATACTTACCGCTTCCATCGGGGGAAACGCTGGTGAAGTCGGTGGAGATATTGGTGGTCATGCTATTGTCGGTGGTGACAAAAGCGTATTCCACATCGACGCGGCCAGTAGCCGTGACAGTGAAGTCCAGAGCGGGGTTCGTCTCGCTGGCCTCATAGAACCAGGTATCGTAGTTATAATCCCAGTCCATGGAGCGGGTGGTGGTGGCGCCGGAAGCCATGTTGAACTTCACCTTGGCGTCGGCGGTGCCGTGCTGCACGCCGGTGCCGCCTACCACGATGACGCCCACGCGCTCAGGGTTGGTGGCGGGGAACAGGCCGCCGTGGGTGCCGTGATTGCTGGGATCCACATCCACGCTGTCATAGTGGACAGTGATGATGGAGTCCTGTGTACCGGCGGTGATATCCGCCCAGTTGGCACCAGCATTGCCGCCGTTGACAGGGCTGATCGTGGCGTCGCCGGTCAGCTTATTCCAGTGGAAGTCAGGCTCCACCATGATGTTGCCGGCGTCGGAGTTGATGAGCTGCCAGTGACGGTAGGCGCGGACACGGGTGGTGCCGGTGAAGCTCTTGTAGCCGCTGGGATCCAGATTGACCTGCAGGTCGGCCTCGTCGCGCTTGCTGGTCTGGGTACCCAGCTTGCTGAAATCGTGAGAAATGCGGTTGGTGGCCGCGTCCTTGGCAAAGGAGAAGGTCAGCTCGCTGTCCTTGCTCTGGCTGGCCAGCCAGCCCGCCTGGGTCACATGGGTATCATCGCTGAGACGCCAGGTGTAGTTGCCGTTGCCCTTGGAGATGAAATACTGAGCGGTCTTGGTGCCGTCGCCGTTATCCGACCAGCGGTCGGCATAGGGCAGGTCTTCGTCCGCGCAGACAGGCGCGACTTCCGTGGTGTTGAAGTTGTTCCACTGGAAGTACAGGCCGAAGGTAGCGTCGGAGGGAACCGTGACATCCAGCGTGATGCCGGTATTGATCGTCAACGACTTGGTAGCCGCGCCATAGCTGGGCTGGAACGTCTGGTTGATGTTCTGGGTGAAGATATAGCCTCCGATATCAGGATAGGCGTAGGAATTGTACAGGCAGGCGTTGCCTCCCGCGTACAGCATGGTGGGATAGTAGGTATAATTGCCCTTGACATAGGCATCGCCCATGGTGGTGCTGCAGCCCATGATGGGGCAGTCCACGCGGACATGATACTCATCTGCGGCGAAGTAGGTGTTGTCTGTCTTTCTGCTGGTGGTATAGAAGGAGACGCACTGCAGGTAGACGCTGCCGCCGCCGCCTGCGCCGCCGTCCACGTTCTTATCGGTGGGCAGGTTTAGGGTCATGCCGCCCAGCGCCACGTCATAGTCACCGGTATCGGTGTTCTTGGCAAAGGCACGGTAGGCATAGCGTCCGGCCTCCAGCTTGGCGTAGAACATCTGGTAGTTGCTGACCAGCTTGCCCATGGCGGGATCGTACTCGTCCTCACCCTCGGGCAGAGTGCTGGTGAAGTTGCTGTACAGGAACACGTTTTCGATCTCATCGCCCAGCACTTCATTGCCGTCGGCGTCCTTTTCCACATTGTACAGCTTGATGATGGGATAGAGATTGGTGGTGCTATAGTTGTAGTCTCTGCCAACATAGAAGCTGAATTCCAGCGTGGGAGTGTCCTCCACGGTCAGGGTCAGCGTCCAGGTGTCCTCAGAGAAGTTCACACCGTCGTGGGAGGCATAAAAGCGGTACACATAGGTACCGGCCGTCAGCTCGGTGATCTGGATGGTGGTCATACCGAAGATGGCCTCGGAGAAATCGGCCCTGGGGCCCCAGGTCTCGCCGCCATCGGTGGAGCGCTGATAGTAGTAGTTCTTGTAGTTCAGCTTCTGGCCCTCGGCAGGCTCAAAGATCTTGCCGGATTGCAGATCGCTCAGCAGATAGGCCGTGCCGGTCTGGACGGTGGCGCTGGTCTCGGCGGGATAGCCGGCCTTGCGGGTGGGAACGGTCACGGTCTCGGTCTCGGCAGGGGTCTCGTCGCCGTTGGCAGGGGTCTCGTCGCCGCTGGTGCTGGCATCATCGGTGGTAGCCTTGTCGGCATCGGCATCGCCGGTGCTGCCGCCTTCATTGGCATCGCCGGTACCGCCGTTGTCGGGGGGATCGGTGTTCTTGTCGGGGTCGGAGGGGGCATTCTCTCCGTTGTCGGAGACGACGGTCTCCGGGGACTGCGGTACGTCATCCGCCCAGGCGGCTACCGCCGCGTTTCCCACCAGGGAGAACGCCATGGTCAGCGCCAGCAGAAGCGAAAGCAGTCGTTTGCTTTTTTTCATGCTTTGTGGTTCCTTTCGTGATTTTTTCTCTATATAAAGCCTTTCGGCAGAAAGCACTCCGAAGAAAGCTCCCGCCGAAATCGTTTCATAAGCCGGTTTGGCAGCGTCCCGGTACAGGCAGGAGCTTTTCCGGACGGCCCTGGGCGTATCTGACTGATCCCAAATGGGCTTCACAGTGACCTGTTCGCGGGGATTTGCACCCCATTCCGCCTCCGGCGCAGCGTGCGCCGGGCGGGCCGTCCGGTATTCAGTTGTCAGGGATCTCAGCCTGCCGCGCTTACATGGACGCGGGCGGTGGCCGGTGCATAGCAGGCACTGCTGGTGCCCGCGTTGGGGTCGACAGCCAGCAGATAGTAGTCGCCGGGCGTGTCGAACACATACTGGTACGCATTGCCGTCCTCCGGCGGAAGCAGCTTCAGCCGGTTCCAATTCGTGTCACAGAGATATACGGCCAGGCCCTCGACGGGCTGGACGCTCTCGCTGCCGCCATCGGCCACGGAGCGGGTATCGTACTTCTGGGTCTTGAAGGTCAGCGCTTCTCCGGGCTTGAGGCTGTACGCATCCGCGTCAAAGCAGGCGAACGCGCCGTAGTTCCAGAATTCCCAGTTGCTGAACATGGCCAGGTCGATGATATCGCCGTCCTTCAGCAGGATGTAATCCGCCGTACTGCCCCAGCCCGGCCCCATCAGGGGATACACATGGTTGCGGAAGTACATCAGATTCTCGTCATGGCCCCAGAACTGCTGCATGTACAGGCTGGTGGGGCCTCCGGTGATGTTCAGCGTCAGGAACTTGCCGATGTCGTTCCACGGCTCTTTTCCCAGAATATCCCGATAGCAGTCCGCCGTGTAATTGCTTTCGCTGCCCAGAACCTGCTGGTAGCCTTCGGTCACATCCTCCGGATCCCAGCCCTGGCAGTATACGCCCAGCAGGTACAGGTACAGGTGCAGCAGAGTGGGCCGCTCCACCTCCTCCACGTCGATATAGGCGCCCTGGCCGTTTTCGGTGTGGCAGCGGTAGAAGTCCGCAAGGCCCTGCTTGGCCAGATCGAAGTAGGGCACCTCCACTTCCAGATGAGAGAGGGCCGTGCCGTCGATGCCGTAGATGGGCGCGCCGTCGTTGGAGATGGTCACATAGACGGTGACGCTGTCGGCGGGCGTCTCGTCATAGCCGTACTGGCGCTCGTCTCCGGCGTCGCCCGGAGTGACCGTAACGGTGATGGTGTGGCTGGCCGTTACCTTGCCGTCATTGCCGCACACGGCGGTGATGGTCAGCCGGTATTCGCCGGTATCACGATTGGTGAAGGCCAGGTAATCCGTCCCGTCCGTGTCCTGCGCCAGCTTCGTCTGGCTGCCCGCATCGTCACCGCTGAGACGATAGCTGACGGTGTGGCCGCAGGCGGCAAACACGTCGCTCATGTTCAGCCGGTACAGTTGGCCCTGCGGCACCTCAGCCGTTTTGGGGGCGTCGTCCTTTACCTTGATGACATGGGTCTCGCTGGGGACATCCCACCGGCCTGAGGTCAGGAAGCCGTAAAGGGCCTGCATATCCGTGGCGTTCAGCTTACCGTCCTGGTTGCAGTCCAGCCGGCCCAGCTGGGCATAGTCCTCGATCTTGTTGATGCCGCTGAAATGCTCATACATGTATTGCAGGTCATACACATCCACCGCGCCGTCGCCGTTCACGTCGCCCCGCTGATATGTCCGGGGTGTGACCGTAATGCCTGTGACAAAGACATCGACAGCCTTATCCACAGGCTCGCCGTTTCCGTCGCTCTGATACATGACGGGGGCGAAGGACAGGGCGAAGCCCTCCTTGCCGTCCTCCTCGCTGACCGTGGAATTATAGGTGAAGTAGGTGACGGCAACGCCGTTGACGGTGGTGCTGACCGGCAGGGTGCGGCTGGTGCCGTTGTCATAGTAGACGGTCAGCTCCATGCCGGTGGGGTCAAAGGGCTCTCCGGCGGTATAGCTGGTCTTGGTGGGGCCCTTTGTCACCTCGATCCGCTGAACCGTGCTGGTCAGCGCCATCAGATGCGCGGAGTCGTTCTTGAAGAACAGGGTGCCATTGCCATCGGTGATGGGGGAGCAGATGGCGTATTGTGCCTGATCGTTGGCCGGGGTAAACAGTGCGTAGGCCGCGTCCACGGAATAGGTCTTTTCGCCCACCTGATAGGTCTCCACGGTGGTCTTGCTGGCTGCGCTCTGGCCGGTCTTGTCCTCCAGCATCCGCAGAATGCCGGGGGTAAAGTTGTCGAAGAAATAGACATAAGCCGTGCCGTCGCCCTGGTCATAGGCGGTGGTCAGCAGTCCGGAGGTCTGAGGGTAGCCCTTGGTGGGCACTCTGTAAAGCACGCTGAGGGAATCCAGATCCACCACGGTGATGTTGTGGCCGGAGTATGCGCCGAACTGGGACGTGCCGGACACGCCGATATAGGCCCGGCCGTTATACAGCACCGGCGTGCAGGTGCTCATGGGCGGCGTGGACGGGTCGTTGCTGCCGTTGCTGAGAAGGCAGGAGTCCTTATGGGTGATGACCCAGCCGTCCGCCCCCTCTTCCACAGCGGCGGAGTAGAGGTACCCGCCCTTGGAGGTGAAGTAGAACAGCCCCGTGTCCTTGTCCCGCGCAATGGAGCAGCGCACGTCGCCTGCCAGGTCGTCCCAGCGGGCCAGCACCGCGCCGGTGGAGGGATCCAGGCACAGCAGCGAGGCGGTATTGCTGAAATACTGATCCTTGCCGTCGTCGGTTCCCACCAGCAGGTAGTCGTCGCAGACGTAAGCGCCCGCCCAGTAGAAGCCGCCCTTGGAGGTGTAGGTCCAGCGGGCCAGCTTCTCCTCGCTGCCGCTGTCGGTGTTTTCATCGGTGGCGGACAGGCAGACGTAGTTGGCGTCCAAATCCTCCTGATTCCAGAAGCCGGTATAAACATAGCCCTTGTAATACGTCAGAGGGCAGTTGGGCTGGCCGCCCAGCGGGTCATGGTAGATCCACAGCGACTGGAGCGTCGCCGCGTCGAAGGCCTGCACGACGCCGTTGCTGAGGGCCACGAACAGCATGCCGTCCTCCGCGCCGTAGGTGGCGGAGTTGATGGCAAAGCTGGAGGTATCGCACATGGTGCCGGTGGCCACCACCGTACCGGTGACGGATTCCACCTTATAGAGCTTGGTGCCGCTGTAGACGATCAGGAACTCCAGGCCGTCCTCCTTGATGAGGATGGGGCAGCTTACCGCGCCGGAGCCATAGCCCTCGCCCAGCTTGTTGGCCCAGCTGAGCACCGTGTTCTCCCGGGAGATGGGCGTCTTGACGTCCACCACGCCGTTGGAGTTGTCATTGCCCCGGAAGGAGGGCCAGTCCGAGGTCACGCCCGCTCCGTAATGGGTATCGGGCGCCGCCTCCAGCTGAATGGAGAGGGACTTGTTCTTCGTTCCGGCGACGATGTCCAGCGACTGGCCCACATATCCGGAGCAGGTGGCCACGCAGGTGTAGGAGAGGCCCTCCACCAGCTGGAACGTACCGTTCGCTTCGGGCCAGACGCGGGCGCTGCTGCGCTTGTCATAGACGGCGGCCAGCGCACCTGTGATGGTCTTGCCGCTGAGATCTGTCACGGTGATCGTGGTGGCGATGGGCTCGCCCTTTTTCAGCGTCAGGGTATAGGTATGCGCCTTCTTCCCGCTTTCCGTGCAGGCGGAGAAGGTGACGGTCTGCTCCTTCTTGTTATCCAGTGTCAGAGAGACGGTGACGGTATCCGGTACGACCCCGGTATCCGGGTCGGCCTCCGGCGTATAGCGCACGCCGTCAACGGTCACGCTGTAGCCCTCGAACGGAACCTCAAGTGTCAGCGCCGCCGTCTTTGCCGTGCCGAGGATCGTGGCGTGATAGTCATAGACCTCGTCATCGAAGATGCTCTTCGCCGTGATCTCGCCGGCCTTCATCTGATAGATGGCGGTGTCCGTGCCGTCCACGGACAGGGCGGCGTCGCTCAGCGTCAGCACCTTGGTCAGATCGACCCGATACTCCTGATAGAAGGTAACGCCCCGGCCTTCATCCTGGCGGGAGACATTTACCGTAAGGGGGGAGGTCTCTGGGCCATCGGTTATACATTTGGGGATATAGGAAACATCCTCTTTGCCGTTCTCCAGCACGGTTTCCTTGCCGTCGGTACGCTGCACCGCGATGGTCTGCCCTTCAGTCGCGGCGGCAGCCGCGAACAGTACTCTGTGCACATCGTCGATCTCGGCGGTATACAGGTGCTGTGCCGTTTTGAAGTCCGCGGCGTCCAGATAGATGTCGCTCTCGTTCGTGGTGCCGGAGGTCAGCTTCAGACTGGTCAGATGATCCTCCGTTTCCGGCGTGACAGCCGCGATGGTCAGCGCTGTGTCGCCGTCCGTGGGAGCGGCAAAGGTGCCCTTTGTGTGGTAGTATGTATTTTTTGTGGCGATATAGGTATAGCTGTCGTCGCCGGGGGTCAGGGGATAGGTGCCGTTGTCATCCTTGCCGATCTCCGCACCGGCAGAATTATAGATCTGTACGCTTACGCCCGTGTCATGGGTGACGGTAAGGGGGACGGCCTCCTTCCGCGTCACGGTCAGCGTATAGACGGTGCTGCGTCCGCTGTCCATGGTAACGGTGATCTCGGCGGCGGTGGTGTCTGTATCCAGGGCGAGGGTATAGGTGCCGTCACTGGCCAGGGGCTTGCCGTTGACCGTAATGGTATAGTTCCCAGTGCAGGCCGGGCGCAGCACGACGTTCTGGGTCGTAACGGTGCAGGCGTAGTCCGTTTTGGTGCTGGCAAAGCCGATGCTCTGGTCCACGCTGCCGGCACTGACGTCCAGGCCGGAGAGGGTGGGTGTGCGCTCCAGTGTCAACTCCCACGCCTGACGCATGGTATAGCCGTCCACAGCGGCGCGTGCCTCGATCCGCACCTGACCGTCCTGGGTACCGCTGTTCACCACGTCTGTCAGCGCTTGCTGGGTGGATACCCATTTGCGGACAAGCTCGGTCTGGCGGCCGTTGATGTCGGTATATACCGCCCAGACACGCACCTGGCTGCCCTCCCACTGGTATTGCTGATCCAGACTCGTACCGGGCACGGCGTAGAGATACAGGCCCACCTTGCCGCCCACGGTGTCGGGCAGCAGGACGGTATGGCCGTTATCTTCCGTGGGGTAGGCGTTCTCTTCTGCGCTGCCGCCGCTGACGGAACGCAGCACCGGCTGGCTGATCCAGCTGACGCCCTGGGGCACCCGCAGGGCATCCAGCGTCTGTCCCGCCACGGAGACAGCGCCGTCCTCCGCCACCGCCAGAGTGCCGGAGGCGCCGTTATCACCGGAGGTCAGGGTAAAGGTATAATCACCCGGCGCCAAGGCCACGGTATCATCCGTGGTAAAGCGCTTCTGGTTGCCGTAGGGATCCTCTGCCGTAAAGCAGTAGTTCGTCAGGGGCTGGCCGTCCAAGCCCAGAAGGGCGATGTTCAGCTGCACCACGCCTGCGGTTTCATACTGCGCATAGGCGTCCATCCGGTCCGTCAGAGCCTTGGTCAGGGTGTTCAGCTCCTCGACGGTCTTTTTCGCCGTCAGGGCCTGAGCGGCGGCGTCGTACTCCTGCTGGGCGAACCTTTGCAGCTGGGGCTTTTCCGCCTCCTGCCACGCCAGCATGGCGCGGCCCAGCGCGTACAGCGCCGACGCGGTATCCTCGTTCAGATTGTCGTAAGCGGTCAGGAACAGGAACGCGTTCACATTCCCGGCGCTCTGATCCAAATCGTGGCTGCCCTTATCGTCGCTGCGGAGATAGCCAGCCGTAATGCCGTCAATGGCGGAAACATAGTCGCGCTCCGCCAAGCCGGAAAAGGTATGGGTACCCTTTGCCTCCAGCGCCAGCAGCGCGTCCTTCACGGTCTGTCCCGCCGTATAGGGCACGCGCTCCGGGGCGATGATGACCTTGGCGTTATTGGCGGCCAGCAGCAGGAAGCTGTTGGCATCCGTCAGCTCCGTGTCTGTGCTCTGCTCCTCCGGGATGCTCTGCTCCGCGGGAGACGTTATATCCTCCGCCGGTCGGATCAGCTCCGCAGCCCATGCGGTGGGCAGCAGGGACAGGGTCATGACCAGCGCCATGAAAAGCGATACGATCCGTTTTTTCATCCGCTTTTCCTCCTTAATACATGCATTGGATCCATTTCTGGTACAGCTTCTGCCAGGGCTTCAGCCTCCGGCGGAAGCTTTGCAGCGTGTCGTCGGCAAAGTACCGCATCCGGGCACGCTGGGTCTCGGTGATGGGGTGGGCGCTGTAGCGAGCCTCGGCGTTCAGCCAGGCCAGGGATCGGAAATCCACCGGCTTTCCCGCCCAGGCTGACACGGCCTCGTCCTGCTGGAGTAGGGAGCCGTTTTCCCGGGGCAGGCCGCCGCGCCACATCAGCTCCATGGCGTAGGCGAACAGGGCGGCGGTGCCGTGAGCGCAGTCGGCGCTGTCAAAGTCCGTCTGGCGGCGGCGGCACACCCTGCGGCGGCGCAGGATCACCAGCAGCACCAGTACGGCCAGGGCCAGCAGCAGCAACAGCAGCAGCCAGCGGCCCGCGTGAACGGCGGACAGACCCTGCAGCGTGGAGGTGAGCTCCTTCCAGATGGTGACGGTCTCCAGCTGATCCGTGGGCTCGTCCAGGGTCTCCACCGTGCTGTGGCGGACGGTGCGGTTCTGGCTGGTGCCGCCCTCCTGGGCCTGGGAGCCAGTCAGGTCGGATTTGTCATCCGGCTGGAACCAGCGCCAGTCAGACTGGGGCATGACGCCCAGATAGGGCGCGGCGGTCTCGAAGGGGATCCAGCCCACGCCGTCCTCATAGTACTCCGCCCAGGCGTGGGCGTCGTTGCCGGTGAGGGCCAACGTGGTCTCGCCGCTCTTGCCGGACACCATGTCCGGCGTGATGAGATAGCCCTCCACATACCGGGCGGGGATGCCGTAGTAGCGCAGCATCATGACAGCCGCCGTGGCGTACTGCACGGCGCTGCCCCGGCCCGTTTCCTGCAGAAAGCTGCTGACGGGGTCGGCGTCCGACGGCAGCTCCACGGGGCCTTCGTCATATTCCACCGTATCCGCCAGACAGGTCAGGATCCGGGTCTTGGCCTCGTAGGAGGTGATGGATGCCGGGGCCTTGCCCAGAAACGCCGCCAGCGTTTTCTGGGTATCCTCGGGGATGGTCAGGTAATTCTCATAAACCAGCTGACGGTAGGCCGTCTCCTGGGTCAGATACGTTTTCAGGGCCGGGTCATCCAGATGCTGGCTCAATACATCCAGCAGCTCATAGGCCCGGGCGGTCAGGTTGCCTGCGGAGGTATAGGCGTCGTGCCGCCTGCCGCCGGGCAGGGTATCCCGCAGCTGGGCGGCATCGCACCGCTCACTGCCGGACAGCTCATAGGGCAGGATGGCATAGCGGCGGCAGGCGCCGGACACATCCACCTGCACATCAATGGCGGGGGTATCTAAATTCAGCAGGGACGCCAGGCGGCTCAACTGGGTCTGGGCAAAGAACTCATTGCTCTGCAGCCAATAGACGTCTCCGACCTGCTGGGACAGGCTCTCGGCGCTCAGATCCTCCCAGCCCTGGCGGGTATAGCGCTGGCCGATAAAGCCGCGGAGATACAGGGCTTCCGGCTGGGACAGGGTGACCTTCAGCATGGGGGTATCGGAGAAATCCACACCGGCGGCAAAGTCGCCCTCCGGCATGGCCTGGTGGGCGCTCTCATAGCGCAGGGCGTGAAGGGTCTGACGAAGGGAATCGTTGGCGCGCTCCGGGTTCAATGTTGTATTCAGGCCCGTCAGGGCCACGACGCCCGCTGTCAGCGCACCGAGGATCAGCAGCAGCGCCGCCGTCCACAACGATACGGCGGGGGCGGGGCGGCAGCTCTTTCTCCGGCCCAGGTACAGCAGCGCCGCACCCAGGCACAGAATGGCCAGCCACAGGCCGCTGCCTTCGCCCTTCACCATGGCCGGCACCACGCAGCCCAGCGCCAGCACAGGCCCCAGTACCGGGGCATAGACTGCCAGAGAGCCCAGCAGGGCGCCCAGCACTATGCAGGCGGGGATGGCGGCCCAGAGGGCTGCGGTCTCCTCGCAGGCCAGGGGCAGGTGGATGCGGCCCGTCAGGGCCTGGACATAGGCCAGCACGCTGTTGAAAAGCCCCGCGGCGCTGTCCCTTGCCTGGGGCAGCAGCAGGCACCACGCGGCGGCCAGCAGCGCCAGTCCCACAGGGAGCCACTGCCGCCAGCCGCGGCCCATGGCGCACCATACGGCCAGCAGCAGCGCTGCCCCGCCCAGTGCCATGGCCGCCCACGCAGGCTGCCAGCCGAAGGCGGCACACATGGCGCCCAGCAGTCCGGCGTACACCAGCAGCGCCCCGAGACCGCGCTCCGCGACAGCCAGGGGCAGAGATGAAATTGTCTCCCGGACAGGCGTCAGGGTCAGGGCGTTTTCGTTCTTCAAAGGGGTACCTCTCGATAAATGGATCCTTTTTATGATGGATGTAGGGGGCGGCGTCCCCGACGCCCCGCACGGTATAAGGCAGCTTTCCCGGTAAGCGGCGGGCCGTCGAGGACGCCGGCCCCTACGAAGCGTCTTGCGTCATTGCAGTGCTTCCGGTCAATACAGGTCGATCTCGTACAGCGCGTCCTCCGCGGCGGGATCGAAGCAATAGCTGCGGCCGGGGAAGTCCCGGGGCGCTTCGGCGGCGCAGAACAGGCCCACCAGCTCCGCCGGGTCGCACAGCCGCTCCAGGGCGGGACAGTCTCCGGCGGAGATATACACGGTCTTGCCGCTGGGGCGGCCGTATTGGCGGAGATACAGCTCCGCCGCGCTCTCCAGTTCGGGGCTTGCGGCGGCACTGAGCAGCTTGGGCAGCATGTCGTACAGGGCGGTCTCGTCCTCCAGTTCATACAGGGCGCAATCCTGTCCAGCGGCATCGTTCCACGCCGCCTGGCAGCGGACGCCCTGCCGCAGCAGCTCCCGGGCCAGGGAGACCACCAGCTCCGCCATGGCGCTGGCCTGACGGGGCGTCTCGCACTCCGCCCGGCGCTCCCACAGCAGCAGGACGCTGCGCTCCAGCGGCAGGCCGGGGTCGCGCACCACCAGACGGTTCAGCTTACTGCTGAGCTTCCAGTGGATCTGCTTGGCGCTGTCGCCGGGGACGTATTCCCGCAGCTGGAAGGTATCGGCAAAGTCATAGCCGGGCCGTTCCTGAGAATAGCTGTCGCTGTCGTCGCTGACACCGGTGCGCAGGGGCAGGTTCAGCCGCAGCGCCAGCAGGTCGGGCTCCACCGGGAACTCCCGCCGCTCCATGGCGGGCAGGGCGAAGCCGACCAGCCCCAGCAGGTCATAGACCCGGGCCTTTTCCACACCCAGGCGGTAGACACCGCACAGGGGATCCTCCAGCGTCACCCGGCGCTCTCCGGCACGGCGGGGCGGGGCGGACAGGGGCAGGGTCATGGCGGTCGTCTGGCCCGTCAGCAGGTTTTCTGCCCGCAGCCAGACACAGATACAGGGCAGAGGCAGGGCCGAGCCGTTGACGGCCCGCACCGTCAGGGTACAGGGCTGATGGGCCACGCCGGTCTGGGGCGTCTCCCACTCCACCGTCACGCGGCGGCGGGCCGCCAGCGCCAGGATGACGCCCGACAGGGCGGCCAACACCAGGGCGGCAGCCGCCGTCAGGGCCGCGGCGGAGGCGGTCAGCACATACCACAGCGCGGCACAGACAAGACACACCAGCCACACAAGCAAAGCCGTCATGGTCACTTCTCCTGCACCTGGGGCATTTTCACGGTCTTCACGATCTCCGCCGTGATATCCGCAGCACTCAGCCGGTGCAGCCGCGCCTTGGCACTGAGCACCAGACGGTGGCAGCACACGTCGTCAAACACCGCCGCCACATCCTCCGGGATCACGTAGTCCCGGCCACGGACAAAGGCGCAGGATTTCGCCATCCGGCACAATGCCAGCGCGCCGCGGGGGCTGACGCCCAGCTCGATATACTCATTTTCGCGGGTGGCCGTCACCAGCTCCACCACATAGGCGTACACGGGGTCGGCGATATGCACCTGACGGGCGTCGTTCATCAGGGAGAGCAGCTGCTCACGGCTCACCGCCGCCGTCAGCTTGTCCAGAGGGTTCTCGTGGTGGCGCTCCTTCAGGATGTCGATCTGGCTTTGAGCGTCGGGATAGCCCATGGAGATGCGGATCAGGAAGCGGTCCAGCTGTGCCGCCGGCAGCAGCTGCGTACCGGCGGAGCCCACCGGGTTCTGGGTGGCCAGCACCACAAAGGGCTCCGGCAGGGGATAGGTCTGGCCGTCCACGGTGACGTGGTACTCCTCCATGGCCTCCAGCAGCGCCGACTGGGTCTTGCTGGAGGTGCGGTTGATCTCGTCGGCCAGCAGCAGGTTGGTCATCACCGCGCCGGGCTTATAGTCGAAATTGCCGGTGTCCCGGTTATAGACGGAAAAGCCCAGGATATCCGAGGGCATGGTGTCGGAGGTGAACTGCACGCGGTGGGTGTCCAGTCCCAGGGTGCGGGCAAAGCTGATGGCCAGGGTGGTCTTACCCACGCCGGGCACATCCTCCAGCAGCACATGGCCGCCGGACAAAATCGCCATCAGCACCTTTTCCACCACCGCTTCCTTACCGGCGATGACGCTGTTGATGGATTTTAAGATGGTGGTCGTAATGTCATTCATACGTTTTTCTCTCTTTTCTTTTTCAGTACCAGTACCAGCGCCACCGCCGCCACGGCGATGACGATCAGCACAACAGGCAGAACAGGGAAGGAGCCGCCGCTCTCAGCGGGGGGCTCTGCGGGCGCGGCATCGCCCGCGCCGTCCAACTGGACGGGATGAACATCGGTCAGGTCGAAGAACCGGCCCTCGCCTTGTTGCCGCAGCTCCATGGCGGTCAGCGCCTGCATGGCCTGCTCACAGGCCATGGCGTCCAGCGGGCCGTCCTTCTCGTGGGCAAAGCCGCCGTCAGAAAGCCGGAAGTCCATCAGCGCTTCTACCACGTTGCGCTGGTTCTTCTGAAAGCGCTCATCCGCCGTGGGGTCGATATCCAGCGCCGTCAGCGCGAGGATCACCTGCGCGCAGCTTTCGCTGCTCTGGGCGCCCCAGCTTTCAAAGCCGCCGGTGACCGTCTGGGCCGCCGACAGGGCATTCAGCGCCGCGTCGATAACCTCCTGATACTGCTCCCGATAGGGAGCCAGCGCTTGCAAGGCCATGGCGGTGATGTCCACATCCATGGCGCCGCCGCCCAGGGAGAAGCCGCCGTCGGGCAGCTGGGCGGAGACGATGGCATCGAGCATGTCCTGACGGCTGTACCGGGCGTCGGCGGGCACTTCCGCGCCTACCGCGTCCATGGTCAGTAGGGCGAAGATCCAGCCGTTGAGACCCTGTCCGCCCAAGTCCTCCTCGCCTTGCCAATTGTAGGTGCCCTCCGCCACCAGATCGATGGCCGTTCCGTCGGGCTTGGCGCCGAAAGCTGCGGGGTCGCCCCCCAGCGCCGCCGCAGTCAGGGCGATGCGGTGGTACTCCGTGGCCTTCACGGCGTGAAGGCCGCCGTTTTCCGCATACTGCCGCTCCACGTAGGCCTGCAGCCGGGCCAGATACCCGGCGTAGTCGTCGGCGATACCGGCGCGGGCCATGGCCAGGGCCGTCCAGTCGGACACAGAGCTTCCGGCGGGGAAGGCATCCTCCGTCAGCAAGGGTTGGTTGTCGGCTATGCCCCGTTCCGCCCGCTGGGCGACGGCGACATCCATGGCTAAGTCGCCCCACGAGGGGGTCTCGCCAAAGGCGGGGACGCACAGCGTCAGCGCCAGCAGCAGCGCCGCCAGGTTACGCAGTTTCATCATGTTGTGTCTCCTCTCCGCCGGGCTCCGGCTCCGGGTCAGGGGTGGGTTCGGGTTCCGGGTCAGGGTCAGGTTCCGGCTCCGGATCGGGGTCAGGGTCGGGCGTAACGGACGGATCGCTCTGGCCGCAGCCGGTGCAGACGCCGTTTTCATAGTGGTGGCCCGTGGCGGGGATGGTCTCGGTATGGCTCTCGCCGCAGAGGGAGCAGGTATAGCTCTTTTCGCCGGGCTCGGTGCAGGTGGCGGCCTTGGTGACCGTCTCGGTTTCCGTATGGGTATGGTTGGGGTCAACAGCGCCGCAGATGCTGCACTTGCCGTCCTGATAGGTGTGGTTGGGAATATAGCTGTCGTCGATCCACTTACCGCAGTAATTCCTTTCTCCAGCGCCGATATCTTTACCCAAGGCTAAGGTAAATCGAAGTGTCAGCGTATCACCATCGCTGAGAAAGTAGTCCGACAATCCCCGACCGGGGTAGGCACCGTTGATGCTGTACATCCAGCCAGCTTCCCGGGTATAGTCAAATTCACCTACGCTGTTGAAACGGACCTGCATTTTAGGTGGAGTTACCACTAGGCCGTCCAGCTCCAGCAGCCGCTTCAATTCTTCGGGAATTTTCGCATATTCAAAAGTCATATTTCTGCTGATCCGGCTAAGATAGAATCCGTCATCCAGCGTGCCGGTATAGGATACATCATAGCCCAGGCTCTCCAGCACATCCTTCACCGCATAGGAGGCAGGGACATCCTGAAAGATATCCGTGCTGACCGGTGCCTCAATAATGCCCAATCCCAGTACCGACAGGTCCAGCCGCACCGTGGCGGTGCCGATCTTCTCACCCTTCTCCCGCGTCTTATAATCGATGAGGTACTTCATGTATTTGGAGTTGCCCTTACCATCCCGCACCAAAACGGTCACGGTATGACGCGTATTGCTGCCAATACTTCCTGCTTCCAGATGCAGATTGTACTCCAAGCCACTGGCACCGGAACCGGTGCTGTATTTGACCTCCTTACCATCTAGCATTACGGTAATGTGATCCTGATGGATCGGATTATCCGCCCCATCGGTAGCCCACACCGTAAAAGTCAGATTGCGGTTGGTGGTCTCCAGCCGCATTTCTGAATCGCTGACGCGCACAGCGTCTTTGTCCAGGCTGGTGCGCAAGTTAAGCTTTTCGTTACCTTTTTCCGGCTCATCTTCATTGGCCAATGCGGCTTGATAGTTGATAACACGGGTTATTTGACCAAGGATCTTTGTTCCTCGTCTCAGCAGGAGTGTGACCTCATTGCGGCCCAAGGTCAGCTTGGTCATATAGTTATTTTGGGAAGCGGATACCCGCTTCCCATTGACGTACACCTGCAGATAGGTGTCGTCATCACCGCCCACGGCCATGGCGGTGAAGGTAAACATGTCGTCCTTCAGCTCATCCTGAAATATGGTGCAGTTCCGCAGGTCAGTGGCGATCTGGGGGCCTTGGGGCTGCTGATCCTTTTTATCCTCATCGGCAGCGCCGTCTCCGGGGTTCTCGTCATCAGTTTTGTCCTGATCCAGCTGCTCCTCACCGGGGTCAGGCTCCACATCATTGATTTGGTCGGGCTTCGGCGTCTCCCGGGGCAGGGTATCGTCCTGGGGCTCCGTATCGTCCTGCTGGGCCTGGCCATCTCCGGTGCCGTCACCGGCTGCGCTGTCCTTGGTCTGGGACTGATGGTCGTAGCGCAGACCGATCTGCTGGATATTCAGTCCCGGATAGTCCTTCTTCTCCGGGGCCTCCGGCTGCTGCCGGGGCGCGGACAGGGCCGCCCAACTGCCACCTACTAACGATAGCAGCAGCATCAGACACACCGCGCCGGACACTAACGCTTTTCTATGCGTATGGATAAACTGCTTCATCTCTTTCTATTTCCTCCGTCCCACATCAGGGGTCTTCTTGTGCTCGTATAAACCACCCGTACTTTTCCTCAAAAGCATGAAAAAAGCAGCGTGACGCCCACTCCTCCTCAACATACGGAGAGTGTGTCCGCTGCATTTGATCCTAACCGGTGCAATTCTCCTGACTTGCGCCGCGGAGCCTATGCTCCTCGTCCGCGTCCTACCTTCTCACGGAACCAAGTTCCGCAATGACGGAGTTTCCTCCCAGCGGCCTTTTCGCCGCCTCAGACGCCTTCTTGCGCTCACAGTGCCGATCACGCGGGGCTCGTCCCCATTCCTTCTAACCGCCGCCTGACCCCTTGTGAGGTCGTTACGACATGCGGTTACACCGGATCAACAGATCATATCCATATTCCATTTTATTATAGTGGGCATACCGCATAAAGTCAAGCATTACCCACACACAGGCAACACAGGCAGCCCAGGATCATACACCACAGGAGCATATATATCCGCTCCATTGAGAAACCCGATCGCCTCCACCGCCTTGCGCTTGTAGTCCATAGACGAGTGCACATACAGCCGCAGCGTGGTACGCACATCGCTGTGGCCCAACAGCTCGCTGACGCTTTTGGCGTCTATCCCCTGCTCGATACAGCGTGTGGCATAGGTGTGCCGCAGAGCGTGAAAATTGCGATAGCACACGCCGCAGCGCTTCAGCAGCGCCTTATAGCGATACTGATAGGTACGTGGGTCCGGCATGATCTCGCCGCCGGTCAGCAGATAGGCGTCCGGCGGCCTGTGGTCACCCTTCAGCACCCGCAGCATCTCTTGGGGAATGGGTATCCAGCGGTTCGAGTTATCTGTTTTCGGTGTCTGCACCGTCAGGCAGGTCGTGCCGTCCTCCTGCGCGATACGCTCCACTGTGCGCTGAACATGAAGCATCCCTGTGTCTACATTGACATCCTGCCATTTCAGTCCGCACAGCTCCCCCAGCCGGATACCGGTGTAGGCCGTCAGCAGGATGCCCAGCCCCGTTTCGTCCGGCCTACGCAGGATAATACGCCCCATCTGCTTTAATTCCGGCTCGGTAAATACCTCCACATTTTTCTGGCGTATCTTCGGCAGCGCCACCTCGCCGGTAAAGTTTACGCCCGCAAGACGCAAAAGGGCCAGCAAAAGCGCCCCCACTTCCCGCACCAGCTTGGGCGAAAAGTTCTCCTGCATCGCCTCTAGGTAGTCGTCAATATCCTCCACTGTCATGTTCGCCGCAACCCGACCGCCAAGCTTCGGGAGAATGTGGCATCTGATATTGCGCTGGTAGCACTTCAGCGTGGACTCCTTGACCTTTCCGGCCTTTTCTTCCAGGTAAACCCTGGCTAGTGTCTGTATCGTGGCATCTCTTCGGACATGTTTCCTGCGTCTCTCCATATGTCAAGCACCTTTCCGTCCCCCATAGGTGCCCTGATTTCATAAAAGCGTCGGCAAAATGCCGACGCTTTCTTCTTGTAAACGGATGCAAAGCCCCCGTTCATGCAACTCGATTTCAGGCGCGTGCATTGGTGACACTTCCGGCGCGTATCTGACTTATCTTCCACAATGGGAAGCCTCACAGTGACCTGCTCGCGGGGACTCTGACCCACATTCCAACTTTCATCGCAGCGCCGCAGCGCCTCGAACCGGAAGCCTATTCACTTGTCGGGGACTACGCTATTATTGTAAGCACACATTGTCCCACTTTGCAAGCACGATTTTTGCCGTAAAGAAAGCCACAAAGCCTTGCGCCGCAAGTGTTTTTTCGTAAAATGACGGTATAAAAAGGCTTTGCGGGTCTTTTACATGACGGTGTCTCATGTTTTCGATTTCAAAGATGATGGATGCTAACACTATTTATCTCCGTTCTCCGCCACCCATGTCCGCACATAGTCCACGAACAGGCGGGTGGAGTTGGACAATGCCTTTTCGTCCTTCACGCCAATGCCGATGGTACGGTGGAAGGTCATGGGCGGACGGCAGGCGGTAATGGGCGCGGGACTGTGGCGCACCATCAGCTCCGGCAGCAGACTGATGCCCAGCCCTTCCGACACCATGGACAAAATCGTCCGGTCCTCACGGGCCACATACTTCACGTTGGGCCGGATGCCCATCTCGTCAAAGGCCGCCATGATCTCATAGTCGTCGCCCTCCTCCAGCTGGATAAACGGCTCCGACG
>ERZ857882.515-NODE-515-length-49411-cov-9.957432_pt1 | contig 49411 bp, 50 predicted proteins | sample MGYA00519697_ERZ857882 | MGnify/ENA primary metagenome ERZ857882 (study PRJEB31778, sample SAMEA3449373) | human gut metagenome | biome: human gut; feature: human-associated habitat; material: faeces | place: United Kingdom | collected 2010/2012 ...
ATTTAGAGCAAATTTTGAATTTTAAAGAATAAATTGAAATTTATTCCTTAACTTTAATTAACTCTATTTTTTCATACGAAACTTTACACTATCTATTTAATTAATACAAAGCAAATCAGCAACTAATACACTAAATATTTTTATATATTTTTACAATACTTCACACCATTTGCTCTTTACGTTTACATTATACTAAAAACGTTTTCATTTGTATATATATTTTTTATTTTAAATGGACTTTTTTTAAATATCTTTTATTTAATTTCTTCTTCCTAATTAACCTAATTTCAGCTATACTAGATACTTTTCACAATAAACAAAAACAATAAAAAGGTATAAAGTAAATCTGATGCTTCATACCTTTTTTATTTAAATATTATTAGTTATTTTTTATTGTGATATATTATTAATCCAGTTCACTTTTTCCTTGCTAAATATTCCATTAGCAGCTTCTAATTGTTCTTGAGTTTCTATTATATATGGAGTTTCTACTGATCCTATTCCCTTAAATGCCATTTCATATTTTCCATTTGTTATTGTTTTTAAGTCTAAGCTAATGAATTGAGCATCATATCCGCCTCTATTTCTATCTTCATAGAAGAAAGCAATTTTACCATCTTTTTGAACACTAAATGTAGAATATGCACTAGCTAAAGGTTGTACCATATAGAAGTTACTTGCACTCCATCCATTTACATATTCAGTAGCAGTACTTTCACTACTCTTAACTTCTTTAAAGAATATACCAACTCCTTGTCTTAAATTATTTAATGTTGGAATTGATTGTAATGCTACATATGTATATTCATTAGTTTCAGTATCTTTTGCATATACAATATATGTTTCACCATTAGTTGCTTTTCCTTTTCCAAGCACTAATGATTTTTGTTTGCTTTCCCAACTACCACTTGTATAGTTTCCGTCATTATTATATTTGAACACATTTATAAATCTTCCTGAACCTGTTCTACTTGCAAGAACAACATTTCCATTTGGTAATTCTTCTACTTTAGCTTCATCTCCATTTGGTATTGGTGAAGTAGTTCCTCCAAGAATATTCCATGATTCTCCAAAGTTATCTGAGTAAATAACAAAATTTCCTTTTCCACTAACAAGAATTGCCGCATATATTCTATAATAATCTTTAACTTTAATATATCTAGATTGCATTATTCTTCCAGATGTTACAAATAATCTTGACCATGAAGAATCAAAATTATAAATTTGTTCTGTTAAATCATTTGGTCTTGAGAAGTTTGCTCCTCCATCAGTAGACACAAAGCTTGAAACTCTAATAGGATTGTTTCTAGTAGAAACATAATTTGGGTTATCATGCCAATATCCTTTACTTCCTGTAGCTGCTAAAATTAAAACTTTATCTGATTCACGGTCTGCAACTATAGCAGCATCACCAAAGCCATAACCTGCATTGCTATAATCTTTTGTTAAATTAATTTCATTTGACCAATTTTCCCCGTTATCTGTTGTAGATTTTAATAAAAGATCAATACGATGATTTCCTAAATCTCCTGCATGATTATATCTTAAATCATTAATAGCTAATAATGTTCCGTCATTTGTTGTTGTAATAGCAGGAATTCTATAATAATTAGTTCCTACTGGATTTTCCCATAATGTAATACTTCCTTCTGGTTTTGGATATGCTGGTTCATATTCTATTGTCCAAACAGTTGCTTCAGGAGCGCTACTTGTAAATGTTACATAATTTTCATCTAATCCATATGTTAAATATTGATTATTAGCAGTAGATTTAATTCTAAATCCATGTAAAACTTTTTCAAGTAAATATGTACCCTTTTCAGCTCCACCATTTTTATCTGATACAACATATGAAAGATTATCATAGCTATGACCATTACCTTTAACATACCAAGTTGTTCCTACATTCTTTAGGTAAGCTTCATTACCATTTTTTTGAATATTCCATAAAAACTTATTATTATATTCATATTTACCCTTTTGTAACCAGCCTACTTGAGCTCCACCACTATCATATAATGTAGAATTTTTATCTTTACTATAAATAATATAATTATCTACAGCATCGTCTCTAACTTCTTCTATTTTCCAAATACTTGCCTTAGAAGAATCATCTGTAAAAGTTACATAATTCCTATTTTCACCAAAAGTCAAGTATTTGTGATTAGTATTAGATTTTAATTTGTAACCATCTTCAGCTTTTTCAAATAAATAAATTCCTTTTGCACTTCCACCATTTTTATCAGAAACAACATTATCACATATATGAAATTTCCCATTCCCTTTAACATAATAATTTGTTCCTTCATTTTTTAGATAAAAACCTTCTGCATTTTTTTCAATTTTCCAACTGAAGCTTTTGTCAAAGTCTAAATAGTTTCCTTGTCTTATCCATCCTTCATTAACTCCGTTATCATCATATAGTGCATTTTTTGTACTGCCACTATAAATAATGTAACTTTTAGTTGAATCAATACTAGCAGTATTATCTATAGGTGCTGCTTGTACTTTGGAAAAACATAATGTCATAGTTGCAATTGCACATGCCGTCGATAAGATTTTACTGAATAATTTTTTCTTCATAAGTTTTCCTCCAATTATTTAATAATAAAAAGCTAATCAGCAAATAATATAAAAAATATTCTTATCTATTTTTATAATACTTTTTACATCCTCTTAACGTTAACGTTTACGTTTACATTATACTAAAAACGTTTTCAATTGTATATATTTTTTAGGTGATTTTAAATAAATTTTTTTGATTTTATTTTTTATTTTTAAATTATCTTTTCTTTATTTTGTTCTTCCTAATTAAACTAATTTCAGCTGTACTAAATACTTTTCTTAAGAAACAAAAACAATAAAAAGGTATGAAGTAATATGATCTTCATACCCTTTTTATTCTCTGCTTATTTATTATCTTTTATTTCTTTTTCTTGCTAATAATCCAGCTAATCCACCAGCACTAAGTAATGCACCGCCTATTAACATAGAAACATTTGTAATATCTCCTGTATTAGCTAAGCCTTTTAATGATAAAGAAAGATTTTTATCTTTTGCATTAGTTTCTTTATCATCAACTTTTACTGTTTCTCCTGGTTGTACTTGATTGCCTGAATTTTCACCATCTAATTGCTTTTCATCTTCAAATGGATTTACTAGTTCTGATTCTGATTTTGTACTAAATATAAAGTTAGCTGCTTCAGATTCAGCACCTTCTTTATTTACTGCTTTAACAGTAATACTATATTCTTTACCTGGTTCAAGATTTTCTATTTCAAATCTTTCTTCTGTAATAATATCGCTATTTAAACGTTCACCTTTTTCATTGTAAATATTATATCCAACAGTCACTCCATTATCATTAGCTTTATTCCATGTTATAACAGCGCTATTTGCAGTTCTAGCTGTAGCTGATACTTCCCCTGGAACTTCAGGTGATACTTTATATGTCCAATTAACTTTTTCATTTTTAAATACTTCATTAACTGCTTTTGCTTGTTCTTCTGTTTCTACAACATATGGGTTCTTTTCAGAACCAATTCCTGTAAATGCCATTTCATATTTTCCATTAGTTATAGATTTTAAATCTAAAGTAATAAACTCACCATCATATCCATCGTTTTCTTTTCTATCTTCATAAAAGAAAGCAATTTTTCCATCTTTTTGTATACTCATTGTAGAATATCCACTATCTCTTGGTTGAACCATATAGAAATTGTCTTCACTCCAACCATTTATAAATCCATCAACATTTACATCATTATCAGTAAGTTCTTTATAGTAAATCCCTACTCCTTTTCTTGTTTTATTTAAAGTAGGAAGTGATTGTAATGCTAAATACTTGTATTCATTAGTTGCAGTATCTTTTGCATATACTATATATGTTTCTCCATTACATGCTGATCCATCTCCAAGTGTTAGTTTCTTAAAAGAAGATTCCCATTGTCCTTTAGTAAAGGTTGAATCATTCTTATCATAAGTAAATATATTAATATTTCTTCCACCATTTGTTCTACTTGCAAGAACTACATTACCATTTGGTAATTCTTCTATTTTAGCTTCATCAGCATTTGTGATAGGAGTTATAGCTCCTCCAAGAACATTCCATGTATCACCAAAGTCATCTGAATATAGAACATAATTTCCTCCATTTGCACTACCTTTTCCAACTAAAATTGCTGTATATATTCTATAATAATCTCCAACTTTAACATATCTTGATTGCATAATTCTACCAGAAGCTGCAAATAATCTTGTCCAAGATTGATCTAAATCATAAATTTTCTTAGTTATATCTTCTGGTTGAGAAAAAGTTTTTCCTCCATCTTCTGAAACAAGTTTTACTACTTTAATAGGATTTTGTCTAGTAGATACATAAGCACTATTTGCATGCCAGAATCCCTTATCTCCTGCTGCTGCAAGGATTATAACCTTATCTGAATTACGATCTGCTACCATTGCTGCATCACCAAATCCATAATTTGCCCTGCTATTATTAACTGTTAAATTTTTATGTTCTGTCCAATTCACTCCATTATCATCTGAACTTTTAATTAAAAGATCTATTCTATGATTACCTAAGTCTGATGCATAATCATATCTTAAATCATTAATTGCTAATAACCTTCCATCATTAGTAGTTGCAATAGCTGGAATTCTATAGAATTCATTACCATTTGGATTCTTCCATAAAGTAATACTACCTTCTGGCTTTTCAAACTTAGGTGCAATTTCTAACTTCCAAAGAGCTCCTTCAGAAACATTGTTTGCAAATGTTATATAATTTCTATCTTGTCCAAATCTTATGTATTTATTATTAGTTAAAGATTTTATTTTATATCCACCTATAACCTTTTCAAATTTATAACTTCCTTTTTCATTTCCTCCATTTTTATCTGAAACAACATAATCTTTATTATTTAAATTTAGTGGATTTCCTTTAACATACCAAGATGTTCCAACATTCTTTAAATATAAACCTGTCTCGTTCTTTTCAATTTTCCAAGAATATACTCCATTAAATTCTGCATATGTACCTTTTTGTAGCCAACCTACATCTTTTCCACCACTATCATATAATGCATTAGTTTTATTATTACTATAAATAATATATTCCTTAGAAGCATCATATGCTGGCTTTTCTTCTATTTTCCAAACACTTGCAGCAGAAGCACTACCAGTAAATGTTACATAATCTCTATCTTGTCCATATTTAATGTACTTTCCATTTGATACTGACTTTAATTTATATCCACCTTCAGCTTTTTCAAGCAAATATTCACCTTTTTGTGATCCACCACTTTTATCAGAAACAACATATTCATTAGGATTATTATTTGAAGTTTTAGCAACTCCTTTTACATACCAATTTGTTCCTTCATTCTTTAAATAAAAGTTATTTCCATTTTTCTCAATCTTCCAACTATAGCTGTTATCAAAGTCTAAATAGTGTCCTTGACGTAACCATCCTTCATTATTTCCACCATCATCATATAATGTAGTTTTTATATCTCCACTATAGATAATGTAGCTTTTAGATTGGTCAATACTATTTGTATTCTCTAGAGGCGCTGCTTGTACTTTAGAGAAACAAATTGTCATGGTTGTCATTGCACATAATGCCGCTAAGATTTTCCTGAAACTTTTTTTCTTCATAAAACCCCTCCTTTTATCTAATAATGCAAATCTAATCTCTCACTTATATTGTAAATATTCTATTTATTCTTCAATTCCTTACATCATTTTTTGCACAGATAGATTATACAAAATTCGACTTTATTTGTAAACGTTTTTTTAATTTTTTGTTAACTTTTATTAATTTCTCAATTTTTTATCATAATTTATTCCAAATTGAAAAGGATATAAATATTACATTCTTTGATAGCTAAGAAGCTCAACTCTTAAGAATATAATATATATATCCCTTCTATACTTAAGGAAATTAATTAAAAAAATTTATCCATATAATACTATTTTTATAAATTTATAAAAAAAGAGCTGTAAAAACAGCTCAAATTTACTTAACTTTAAATTCTTCTACAGCACTTCTAGTTACTCTAAGTTTTTCTTCTATTCCCTTTAAATTATTTCTTGTCATTCCTAAAAATAACATATCAATAACTGCTAATTGTGAAATTCTTGAACTCATTGCTCCTTCTCTTAAGGATTTTTCAACAAAAGGAACTCTTAAAACTATATCTGACATATCTGCTAATGTATTATTTATGCTTGCTCTTGTAATTGATATAACTGGTATTCCATAATTTTTAGCATTATATACACACTTAAGAACTTCCTTAGTTTCTCCTGAATAAGATATTGCAATAGCCACATCTCCCTCTTCCATAAGTGCAGATGCTGTCATTTGAAGATGAGTATCACTGTGAGCTATACATCTTACATTAATTCTACTTAATTTATAATAAAAATCCATACCTACTAAACTTGAACTACCAACACTAAAGATATAAACATTTTTAGCTTTATTTAATAATTCAATAGCCTTTTCTAATTCTTCTTCTTTTAAAAGACCAATAGTTTGATTCATTATAGAATCTATAGAGCTTTTTACTCCTCTTATTATATTCTTTGTAGATAAATCACTATGAAGATATTCGAAATCTGAATTATCATCACTTTGTAAATTAAGAGATAACTGCAGCTTCATTTCATTTAAAGAATCAAAGCCTATTTTTTTTGAAAATCTAACTACAGTTGGTGCAGATGTATTTGTAATATCTCCAATTTCCTTTGCTGACATACTAATTATACTTTTCTTATTACTTAGTAAATATTCTGCTATTAACTTTTCCCTATCAGTAAAACTATCAAAGTTTTGTTTAATATACTGCAATACGTTCATTTTCACACCCTACAATTCTTTTATTTATTAAAATTAAATCGAAACTTTTTACCACCTTGTATATATTTTAATAAATATAAATCTTTTTGTAAAATAGAAGCTACAACATTTGTTCTTGAATCCTTTTCTTGATTCATTTTTAAAATTTGAAGTTCTCCCATATATCTTAAATAATTCTTATTATCTATAGTTATATCTCCAACTTCTTTATTAACATTATTATAAGGTTCTATAATGTCTTCCTTTAATATTAATCTACTTTCACTTGCTCTAATAGCATCTCTAGCTTCATCAGTTCTTGCAGAATAAACTTCATTTAATAACCTAAGTGTAATTTCATCATTAGATTTTACTTTTATATCTAATTCTATAACTTCTGGATTTAATGATGACAACTCCTTAAGTTCTTCTATGCTTGGTAATGAATCCCCAATAAATACTGATGTATTTCCTAAAGCAAATAAATGATTAGCAGCTTCCCTAACTGCCATTCCCCTATGATATTCAAGTGTAGGAAGTCCATCTTTTAAAGGACTTCTTTTTCTATTATTAGACTGAACAAACGCACAAGGTTTAATTTCTCTTTCTTTAAGGATACTATTTTTCTTTATCATACACTCTTCAGAAATTCCTGTTCCTATCCTTGGATAAAAATTATGAAGAGCATCTATATTCTCATAGTCTGGAGAGTATCTATCAAGTTTTTTGAAGAATTCTTCTGTAATAGTAGAAGCATTTAATTGAATTTTAATTCCATATTTATTTTTACTCATCTTAGCAATATCTTCTTCACTATATCCAAAATCAATTCTTATAGTTTTAACTCCCATATCTCTTAAGCCTTTTAAATCCATATCATCTAAATCTAAAAATTTAAAAGTATTAGGTGAAATATCACTAATTATATCCATATCATAATCTTTTGCTAACTCAAAGAATTCTTTTACTTCTGCTTTTAAGACTTCATAATTTGCTTCTGGTATATGTAATGAAGTAAATATTCTAGTAAAACCTAGGTTATGCGCATCCTTTAATAACTTTATATTTTCTTCCTTACTATTATCTAAACCAAAATAAACTGAAAATCCAAAACTCATATATAATCACCTCTAAAATCTATCTATTAAAACCATTGCAAATATCCTTCAAATTTTTGATACATGTCTCTCCAAGCTTCATAATTTGGGTTATTCTATATTAAATTATTCTACTGGATCTTCAAATCCAAGAATTTCTGTAAATAAGTATCCTGCTGCATATGATGCAAGTACTCCTATTAAGAATACAAACATCTTTCCATCTGCTATTAATAATGCAAGTGGTAATCCAGATACTCCCATCGCAACTGCTCCAACTTTGAAGAAAGCCATTACCGCTCCACCTACTCCTGCTCCTAAGCAAGCTCCTAAGAAAGGCTTTCCTAGTGGTAAAGTTATACCATATATTAATGGTTCTCCAATTCCTAAGAATCCTGGTACTAATCCATTTTTAGCTGTCTTCTTTAATCTTTCATTTTTAGTTCTTCTAAGTACTGCAATAGTTGCTCCAACTTGTGCCATTCCTGCTGTTGCTAATATAGGTAATAATACTGTAAATCCTACATTTGCAATTAAATCTGCATGAATAGGAGTTAATGCTTGATGCATACCTGTCATAACTAATGGTAAAAATAGTGCTCCTGATACTGCTCCTGAAATAACTGAAACAAACATATTATCTGATGCAATTGTTTGTGCAACTACTGATCCTATTGAATCTGAAATAAAACCACCAATTGGTTGTAATATAAATAATGCTGCTAAAACTGATAAAGTTAATGTTACTAATGGTGTTACAAATAAGTCAAGTACATCTGGTACAAATTTTCTACAAACCTTTTCAATGTAAACAGCTAAAACTACTACTAGAATTACTGAAATAATACCACCACGACCTGGAGTTAAAGGTTTACCTAAAATAGTAATGTTAGCTAATGCTGCTGATGATAAAATACCACCAAGCACTCCACCCATCATTGGCATATCTGAACCAAATTCTTTAGCTGCATTTACACCAACTAAAATTGATAGTATTGAGAATACTCCATTACCTATAAGTCCAATTATTTGAGCTGCTGTAGTTGATTTATATGCATCTCCAAACTCAACACTACAAATATTATTAACAGCTAAAACTAAACCACATGCTACAAATAAAGGTATCATTGGAATAAATACATTTCCTAATTTCTTCAATATATTTTTAAATTTAGTATCATTCTTAGCTTTTAATTTTTCTTTAGTTGCTTTAACTGCATCTTCTCCTATTAGAACTTTTTTTCCAACAATCTTACTTACTTCTGCTGTTACTTTATTTACTTTTCCTGGTCCATAAATTACTTGAAGTTGTCCTTCAGCTTTAACTACACCTAAAGCACCTTCTGATTTTTTAATCATTTCAATATCGGCCTTAGAGTAATCTTTTAATTCTAATCTGCAGCGAGTCATACAATTCGCTACAGATAAGATATTTTCTTTTCCACCAACTAATTCTACTAAATTTTTAGCAATTTCTGTGTTTGTCATAATTACATCCTCCGTAAAGTTTTATTTAATGCTTTATAAAAATTTATTTTTATTCAATACTTTTTAAAGCTTCAGCAATATACCCTTTATTGGCATCTAAAATTTTCTTTGCTTCATCTTTATTTAATTCTGAAAGAATCATAAATATTGAAAGTTTAACATCAAAGTCAGTTTCTTTTAATATATTTTCTGCTTTTTCTCTTTCTACGCCTGTTGCTTCACAAACTATTTTCTTTGCTCTTTCAACTAGCTTTTCATTTGTTGCTCTTACATCAACCATTAAGTTACCATAAACCTTACCTAGTTTTATCATGGCTCCTGTTGATAACATGTTTAAAACTAATTTTTGTGCTGTACCAGATTTCAATCTTGTTGATCCTGTAACAACTTCTGCTCCCACTACTGGTGCTATTGAAATTTTAGCTACTTTTGAAACTTCTGAATCTTTATTACAAGTAATGGATACTGTTACAGCGCCTATTTCATTTGCATATTCTAATGCACCTATAACATATGGTGTTCTTCCTGAAGCTGCTAGTCCAACCACAACATCATTTTCATTTAAATTTCTATTTTTTAAATCTTCTACTGCTAATTCCTTAGAATCTTCTGCTCCCTCTTTAGCTCTAAATATTGCTTCTTTCCCACCTGCAATAACTCCTTGAACTAAATCTTCTGAAACTCCATATGTTGGAGGGCATTCAGATGCATCTAATATTCCAAGTCTTCCGGAAGTACCAGCACCTATATAAATCAATCTTCCTCCCTTGTGCATTCCTTTAACGATTTCATCAATAGCCTCTGCAATCTTTGGTAATTCTGCTTCAACTGCTGCTGCAACCTTTTTATCTTCATTATTTATAATTTTTACCATATCTAATGTTGAAACTTTATCAATATTTAATGTATCTTCATTTCTACTTTCTGTTGTAAGTTTAGCTAAATCTATACTTTTCATTTAAATACCTCCGAATAAGTAAGCTCTATATCTTTATTACAATAGTATATTATCATATTTGAAATTTCGTTTCAATACTAATTTATAAAATTTTAAATTTCATTTCAGAAAACCTTTTAATAAAATGTAATAAGAGAACAATAACTTCTAAAATTCAAAGCAAAAAGGAAGCTAAGTTACTATTGAACTTAACTTCCATAATAAAATTCATTATTTTATTCTAATTACTTTTATGAAATACTATTTCAAATTATAAGTTATAAAACTGGGTAAATAATTTTATAGTGTATACATTATCCTTAACTGCTGCTAATTCTCTAATAGAATGCATTGAAAGTAATGGAGCACCCATATCCATTACAGGTATAGTTAATAGTGATGATGTAATTGGTCCTATAGTAGTTCCACCTCTTACATCTGATCTATTAAAGAACTTTTGATATGGAACTTCTGCTGAATTACAAAGGCCTTCAAATATAGCTGCATTATAGCTATCTGTGCTATAGCTTCCTGAGGCTGCTGTTTTTAATACTGGTCCCTTTCCTAATACAGGTCTATTAGTTGGATCATGCTTTTCTTCTAGGTTTGGATGAACAGCATGAGCTAAATCTGCAGAAATCATTAATGAATTTGCTAAAGCTCTATGAAGCCCTTCTCTATCTTTTCCTAAAGCTAAAGTTATTCTTTCTAATATATTTAATAATAAAGCTGAATTTGCACCTTGAGCAGTTAAGCTTCCTATTTCTTCATTATCCATACATACCATAACCTTAGTTGACTTGTTTGGTTTGCTTTCTATTAAGGCTTGAATACCTGCATAAACCATCCACATATCATCTAGTCTTCCAGCTGAAATAAATTCTTCATTTAAGCCTATAATAGCTCCCTTTTCCATTTCATAAAGACCTAAATCAAAACCAAGTATATCAGATGTGTCTACCTTTAGTTCTTCTGCTAGAATCTTAAGTAAATATCCATCCTTTTCAAACTTTTCATTTATAAGGCTTAATAAAGGTAATGTATCTTTTTGTTTATTAATGTTAAGCCCTTCATTTACACTTCTATTCATATGAATAGCAAGACTTGGAATAATTAATAATGGCTTGTTAATATTTACAAGCTTAACTTCTGGTTTTAATGGTGAACTTCCTTTTAAAGTGACCTTACCTGCAATACCTAAAGGTCTATCAAACCAAGTATAAAGAATTGGTCCACCATAAACTTCAGTATTTAATTTTAAATAAGTTCCTTCTGAAACCATTTCTGGATTTGCTTTTATTCTAAATCCTGGTGAATCTGTATGTGCTCCTATTAGTTTAAAGCCATCTTCTTCAATATCTCCATTTCCAATAGTAAAGGCAATAAGAGCTGAATCATTTTTTATAACATAATACTTACCATCTTTTTGTAAGTTCCACTTATCACTTTCTTTTACTTCATTAAATCCATTTAGCCCTAATCTCTCTCTTATAGTTTTTACAGAATGATGAGCTGTTGGACTTTTATATAAAAAATCAATTAAATCTAATGCTAAATTCTTTTCCATTTGTATCCTCCTAAAGTATTTTAATTTTATTATATCATATAATATATTTTATCAAGAAATATTCTTAATAATACTTAACCCTTAATATATAAAGATTTATACTAGTATTCTAAATTTAAAAACTCAATGATTTAGATTTTCTTATTGTTATTCTATTTCCTGGAATAAATGAAGGAATTTTTTCAAAAAAATAGCACCTACTGTGGGAGCAATAGGTGTTATTTTTAAGATTTTGTTATTAGAAAAATTCATATATATGGATAAATAATACATATATAATATATAATATGGTACCTTTATTTTATTTTTAATTATATATTTAGTCAATAATTTCCCTTTTTTCTAATCTATTACTACAATTTTTATTGTATTATACATATTTAAATAGAACTCTAAAAATATCTCTACTATAATTATTGAATTTTTAGCAATTGAAAATAAAAGAATAACACCTAATGATGGGAATATTAGGTGTTATCTTTTTTTCGTATAATATTGAGCATAAAATTAGTATTAATAATGTAATTTTATTTCACAACTATATATTTAGTCAATAATTGCATGTAATTTATATCATTATCTACATTTTTTGTTGTTTTATACACTTGAATATAGAAAACTACTATATATTTAATAAAATGAAATAATCTTATTTTTCTATTTCTATTGCAATTGAAATTGCTATACTTTGGTATATAATTAATTTATGATGCTTTGGAATAATATAATTAGTTATAGTTTTTTAATATTATTTTTGTTAATAATTTAAAACAAAGTATATAAATAAATATTGGACAAAAAACTATAACTATGTAAAAAGAATATAAATATTATTCTATTAAAAATAATAATGAATTTATATAGATAGGAGTGATTTAATGATTTCTAAGTTTTTAGTTAATAAATTTATTAAAAATAATGAAGATATAAAAAATCCTAAAGTTCGTAATGCTTATGGAACCTTAGGTGGTGTAGTTGGAATAGTAATTAATTTTATTTTATTTTTAATTAAATTCTTTGTAGGTATGTTAGTTGGATCTATAGCAATTTCTGCTGATGCTTTTAATAACTTATCAGATGCAGGTTCTTCTATAATTACTATAATCGGATTTAAAATGGCAAGTAAACCTGCTGATGCTGAGCATCCATTTGGACATGGAAGAATAGAATATTTATCTGCACTTATAGTAGCCTTTTTAGTAATGCTTGTAGGAATTCAATTTATTAAATCTTCAGTAGAAAGAATATTAAATCCTACAACAATAACTTTTGAATTAATACCTTTTATCCTTTTATTAATTTCTATTAGTTTTAAAGTTTGGCTATCAGCCTTTAATAAATTTGTAGGTAATAAAATTAATTCCTCTGCCCTAAAGGCTGCAGCAACAGATGCCTTAGGAGATGTATTCACTTCAAGTACTGTTGTAGTTTCTTTCTTACTTGCAAAGTTTACTTCCTTCCCACTAGATGGATATATTGGAGTTTTTGTAGCTTTAGCAATATTATATGCTGGCTTTGGCTTAATTAAGGAAACTTTAAATCCATTACTTGGAGAAGCACCTGATCCTGAACTTGTAAATGAAATATGTGAAAGAGTATTATCTTATCCTCTTATTTCTGGTGTTCATGACCTTATAATTCATAATTATGGTCCTGGAAGAATTATAGCTTCACTTCATGCTGAAATACCAGCTGATAAAGATATAATGGAAATTCATAATGTAATAGATAAGGTAGAAAGAGAAATATCAAGAGACTTAAACATACATTTAGTAATCCATATGGACCCTATTTGTGTTATTACTGATGAAATTAAGGAAACCTGGGATTATGTTGAAACTGTTCTTAGAAAATATCCTGAAATTAAATCTATGCATGACTTCAGAATAGTGGGAGAAGGTGATAGTAAAAACCTTATATTTGATATAGTTGTTTCTCCTTCAATCTCTGGCCATAAAATGAAAAAGGAAAATATGCTTCGTGATATTAAGGATTCAATTCATTCTGAGCATCCTCAATATAACTGCGTAATTACAGTAGACTACGACTTCATGGAATAGTTAGAGTGTCAAGAATATGTTGCTTTCTCCGTCGCAGGCTCCAAGTCGACGCAACATATTCTTGACACTCTTTCAGTACTAAGGGAAATAACTCCTCAATGCTTCGGAGTTATGAAAATGTTAGTATTATTACTGTATATGCTCTTTTAGCTTATATAAGAATTACTCTTTCCCGTCGCTTTGCTCCAAGTCGACACAACATATCCTTTATCATCTTTCCTTTTCATAATGAAGGTAATATTAATTATTTTACTTCTTCATTAATTATTGCCTCTAAAAAGTCATCTTTACCTTCAAAAAATGAACTAGCTTTTAAAGTTACTTCTTTATCTGGATAAATTGAATCTACATCTTCTTTAGTTGTTTTAAAATAATTACTTGAATAATAAACTGTAATATTAGTATTGGATAAATATAACTGCTTCACTTCTCCAAAGTGATTAGGTTGTCCTCCTGTTGATTCACCTGCCAAAGTGGCATTTGTATTCTTTTTTAAATCCATTGTATTTAATATAGCTGAAGAAAATGTTGATCTTCCTATAATTGCATAAAGTTTTCCTGTTTTATTAATATCCTCTCTTTCATTTATAGCCTCTAAAAAACTATTGAAAATTGCTGAGTTTCCACCACCATTATCCCTAAAATCTACTACTAACTTATCAGGGTTATTTTTATCAACAACTTGAAAAACATCATTAGTAAATTCTTTAAATGAATATCCTTCCATATTGCTACATGAATTATATTTAACATAAACTATATTCTCATCTTCTAAATATTTAAACCAATATTTATCATTATTATTTTGTTTCGAAAGTGGTACTTTATCATTATTTTCTGATATAAACTTCATATTCTTATTATTTTTATAAGATAAAGCTTTAACAGTAATATCTCCATCAGTAAAGGTATATGTTACTTCATCATTATCAGCTATTCCACTGAAACTTAACAAATTTAAATTTGTTAATGAGTTTGAAAATTGATTTTTAAATATAGCACTATTATCCTTTGATATATAAGGCTTAATCATTTCTTTTACTTCTTCTATTTCATAACCATTTATAGCAATTAATTTTTGTCCCCAGTAATCCTTATAATTTTCTTCACCATCTATTAAATAAATTCCATCTTCAAACTCAAAAAATTTCAATGGAAAAAACTTAAGATTATCTAAACCTACACTAGTATGACTATCATTTATTGATGTAATTATCTTTACTAACTTTCCTTTTACTTCTTCATCAGTATAACTTGGAATATTTTTTATCAACTCATTTATTTCATTATTAAACTCTTCTTTTGATTTATAAAAAAATAAATTCTTATGTTTCTTTGGTAGTTTATCTTTTAAGAATTCAATATCCTTTATCCATTTCTCATTTCTATTGCTACTAGATATTCTTGCTGAGCTAGTAACTCTATTAAATATTTTATTGATAACAACTCCACCTACTATTAACATTAAGATTACAATTATCCCCAATATAATTAATATCTTTTTCTTTTTATTATTTTTCATAACTCCCCCATATTTAAATACTCGATCTGCTAAGTTATATAAACATTTCCCATACTAGTTTATTTTTCATGAATACAAGCACGAATAATAGATATTATTAATCCTATAAATGGTATAACTAATCCTATCCCCTTTGGCCCACCAGATGAACATAATATCAATGCTATACCAAATAAAATTATTGCAATACCTAACAAAATTATTTTCAATATATCATCCCCTAACTTAAATAATTCTTATTAAATATTAATTTAATTATCAATATTATTTATTACGTTTTCTAATCCATTCACTTCTTAAAATTGAATAAACCGCTAAACTACAAAATTCATTATTTCTAAATTGAATCTCTCTCAATGTTCCTTCATAAGTCATCTTACACTTTTTCATTACTTCCCCTGAGGCTACATTTCTAATATCATGTCTTGCACAAATCCTATTAAATTCTTCTATTTTAACTAATAAAGTATTATGAATATGCTCATAAGCCTTTCTCAATTCATCATCAATTATAATGACAATTTACTTTTTAGAATAAAGATAAGTAAAAATAATTCTGCCAAGTCCCATGCACAGAATGACAAGTAAATTAGATATAATAACAACACTTAAAATACTTCCTTGTAAAGTAAATAAATATTTAAGGTAAAATATAGTTATTGCTAATCCAATAACAAAATTAATTGATCTTAATTTAGAATTTATTCTAGCAACATTTTCCATATCACTAACTAAATATATATTGCCAATAACTAAATAAGTAATTGCTTCTACTAAATTCAAAGAAATAAATTGAGATATTTAACATTTATTAAAAATGTACATTTTGATTTCTAATCTATTATGAAGCTATGTGATTAGTTAATAATATAGCTACAATATCCATCAATTCAGTAACCCCTTAGTAATTTCCATTTTTTTCTTATATGTATATTGTACCTAAATATAGTATAATTTCAAAGTAATATTTTGAAATACCGTAATGGATGGATACGGTGGTTGTACGTTTTCCCACCTTGGGTAATTGGTGATTATCATCAAAACTTAAGGGGGTGGTATTGGATATGAGATTAGCTTTATTAATTATACTAATATCCTTATTAACTATTATAATTAAATCTTTAAATTCAAAATCTAAACTTCTTTTTATCCTCATCTACAACTAATTTCTTTAACTTATATTTCTATTCAATTCAAGAAGTTTCTTATTCATAGTATATATTCGAATCTTCAGGTACAGTAAGTGATTTATATTCTTCTGTTTCAGAAACAATTTTGTGAATCTTAGAAAAAAGCTCTCGTAAATTTATTTATTTATTTAACTTTATTTAAATTTACTTTTGAAGTTTTTATAATTTATAGATAAATCATTCATTATATTCTTATTTGTAAACGAAGAATCATATGGTTCTAATATAGTAGTTGTTGAATCATTTAAAGAATAACTTTATCTATTAGTTTTATTTTCAGAAATTCTATATATACCTTTCATAGAATTCCCAACTGGAACATAGCAATCTGGATTATCTATTCCTTTTCGTAAGAACATTAAAAGCCTCTCATTATTTTTAATAGGTATTTCAGAATCTCTAAATGTTAATATTTTAATTGAGTTTACATTTATGGAACCTTTAATAATGTCATTAACTAAAACATCGGTTACAATAATAGGTTTTCACTTTAATATATTAATTTCTTAAATTACTTTCTTTTAATTTAATTAATAGATCGCTATCAATTTCTAATATTGATGCATTATCAGTTCTAAATTTAGTCATTTTATCAAAATCTGTGTTCGTTATATAACATTGTAGTGACATTATTACAGCGCTATGGGTTACAATTACAATATTATCAGAATTATCATCAATAATCTTATATAATGAATCTAAAACACGTTCTAACATCTCTTCATAGGACTCACCATTTGGAGTTTTTGTATATCTTCGTTTTACAAACCATTCTTTATATTCTAGTGGATAATTTTCTCTAACCTCTGACCATGCTAGTCCTTCCCATTTTCCTAAATTCATTTCCTTTAATTTATCTACAACTATACACTCTATATTAGTATTTTCACTCAAAATCTTTGCTGTTTGAAGAGCTCTTTTTTGTGGACTTGAATATATTTTTGAGAATTTATAATTTTTCTCTAACATCTTATTACTTAACTCATATGCTTGTTTAATACCAGTTTTATTAAGTTCAATATCAGTATTTCCTTGTATTTTTCCTTTTAAATTCCAATCTGTTTCTCCATGCCTAACTAAAAAAATTTTCATATGTCCCCCTATATAAACTGTTACTTATTTATATTTTTTCATATCTCTATACTTATTAGCAACGTAAAATTTAATTATTTCACTAATTATATCTTCTATATTGAAAATATTTACTATTTTCTAATTTAATCTTATAACTTATCTATATTAAAATTCTTAAGTTTTAATAAGTAATTATCCATATTATAACCTTGTATATCTTCTTTTCTCCAAATACATCTCATAAATGTTTTTTCACCTATTTTATATATATTCTTATTCTCTAAGGTATAATTCTCCATGGATATAAAGTCATCTTCTCTTAATATATCTAATTCAGTAATATTAGGATTATCACCTGGAATTTCTTTAAATCCATTGATCCACAAAATGCCACCTTTATTTATATAATTCATTAATATACTATATAATTCTGGCCTTAATCTGTAATGGTTAATTATAATTGCATCATATTTATCTAAATAAACACAAAAATTATTTGTAGATAAATCTACTAATTGAGTATCAATATTTAGCTTTTCTTTTTTAGAAAAATATTTTAATCTTTTTAATGCTTCCTCACTAAAATCAATAGCATGTACAGTATATCCTAATTTTGCTAAATAAATGGAGTTTCTTCCATCACCACAAGCAATATCTAATATTTTCCCCTTTTTAGGAAAATACTTAATATCTTCTTCTAAACATTTTTCATGTCTCATAAGCTTTAATTCCCTTGCTTTAAATTTATCATTCCACCATTGGCAATTCCCCATATACTGCATTATTAGATCCCCCTGTAATATTTTAAAATATTCTTTACTTCTCATTATTATATACTATATTTAACTTTATATAATCTTTATATAATTTATAATTTCTTATATTTACTTCTTAAAATATTGTAATATAGCACATTAACCTCAATGTTATCTAAAGCTATTAGTCTTTCTCTCCTTGTAAATTTATATTTAAATCCACATTTTTCATTAACTCTTTTAGAATTACTATTAAAATCAAAGTGTCCACACCATATTAAATCTAAATTCATTTCTCTAAATCCATAATCAATTAATGCTTTTACTGCTTCTGGAACATATCCATTACCCCAATAGCTTGGATTTAAAACATATCCAATTTCTCTTTGTTCTAAATCCTTTAAATCTAAATCTGGTTTTCTCTTATGTAATCCTATCCCACCAATTACTTTATTTTCCTCCTTTAAAACTATGGCATAAGAGTCATTATTTTTTATAAACATATTTATTATTTCTTTACTTTCATCTTCCGATTTATGTGGCTTCCATCCAGCTCTTGGCCCTACTAATTCACTTTTAGCATATTCATACAAATCCTTACTATCACTAAGTTTCCATGGTCTTAATATCAATCTATCAGTTATTATCTCTTTCATTTTAATCTTCTCCCTTACAGAAATAATACTCTTTCTAAATTACCTTTGCTTTTTTGAATATATATAAGTAAATATTATTTTCTCCATAGAATTATTTTTTCAGCCACTCATTTCTTAAAATTGAATAAGCTATTAAACCTTCCCCAGGAAATATATCTCCAGTTTCAAAGTTATAACATCCAAAACATATTCCTTGGTCTTGTAAATTCTTTATTTTCTTGGCTCTCTCTTTTAATTCTATCTTTTCATTTTCAGATAATGCTTTAATATACAAATAAATCCCCTCCTTAAAATTTAAATAATATTCATATCAAATCAATATTTTGTTATTTAATATATTATTTCTATTTATAATTACTCACAAAACCATAATATTCTTTTTATTTATTATAATATATTCCATCTATATATGGTATAATTTACAATATAATGATTAATATTAAGAGATTTAAAATTTTCATATATCATATTTATTGAATAGGGGGATAAGAAAATGAATATCTATGCATTAGAATTAAATAATGATATTAAAGGTATCTCTAAAAGAAAAAAGTACATTGAATCCCTAGATGATGAATAATTCAGGTTTTATTTTAAATGGTATGTCAGGAATTTATAGTAACCAAGGTAGTATGATTCCAACAGATTCTTCAGAAATCATTGGGTGGTCTGGAGACATAAGCCCTAAATCATTAAAAAATGAAATCACTTTCTATGGAAATGATATTATTAAAGGAAATTGGTTGTTCCGTAAATTTGTTTTAAAAGCAGATATAAAAAATGGCATTGCTTACTATGAAGAAGAAAAAAATCACAGATAAAGAAATTGAACAAATGCTACTTTCATAATATATATATTAAATATAAAAAAGTTTAATCTTGTGTTACCTTCCTTATTGAAGACAACCACAAATTAAACTTTTTATTAATTTCATTATTATTTATCCATTAACATTTAATATAAAAATAAAATTTAAAGATATATTAAGTATGTAAATATTGATACAGTTCCTATAAGAATAATAAAATCAATAATTACTAATTTATATTCTTTCTTTATAGCTGATATTATAAGTGTAATAATACTTAATCCCATATTTATTAAAGCTAAATAAACATTAGTAAATAGTCCTCTAATAAATATAGATTCTAATATATACATTGCTGTAACAATAAATAAAATAATATGTGTTATCTTAATGCTATTACTTTTACTAAAAAAACTGTTATGACTCATGATATTTCACCACCTTATATAAATTGTTTAGATTAAATTTATTACCCTGTAATTACACAATAAGTAATTATAAATATCATTATAAATAATCAAATATCATATTTCTATAGCCTCTAACTACCAAATGTATTTAATAATGCATGTACTATCATTGAAGAATATACATTTTTATTTTTATATCTAAAAAATCCTACAACAATTCCAAAGGATATGCCAGTTATTACCTTCCAAAACATTATGTTCATTATATTAGCATTTGGGATATCATACTAACTCTCCACATAACTGTATCAATATATCCTAAATGCCATATTCCAAATAAAATAGTTGAAATTATATATGCCCACAAATCATTTTTTATATTGCTAATTTCCTTATAAACAAATCCTCTAAATATTATTTCTTCAAATATAACTGTTATAATTGCTCCATATAGTAAACTTAATATATCATATAAAGAATAATTTTTTGTAATTATTGGTGTTGTAAAAATAATTGCAAATAATATTATTAAAGTCACTATATACTTCCAATTAAGGTTCTTAGGAAAAATATTTAATTCAAGCTCATTTTTCTTTATGCTAATAATGCTAAATATAATTATTATAATCATATATATTGATGATACTATAACATCTGTTATAAAATTTTTATCTAAGAAAAGAAAAGCTAAGGTTTTAAAGCTGAACCTTCCTATCTGTAATGCAATTAAACACAATATTATATTAATTATCTTCTTCATATATAATAACCTCCCAATCCCCCTATCTATATATATTATTTTACTCCTAATTATATTTTAGTTTAAAATTAACTTAAAGAATCTAAAAAATGGTATAAGTGCGGAAGGGAGTAATTAAAATGGATAAAAAAGACTTAGTTGAAAAATGGTTAGAAGAAGAACAAGTAGCATATATAAAAGGATGGGATTTCTCACACATCCATGGTAGATATGAAGAAGAAAATGATTTACCCTGGAACTATAGTGAAATTATTAAAAAATATCTAAAACCAGAAGCTTATTTGCTTGATATAGATACTGGTGGTGGAGAATTTCTTCTATCACTAAAGCATTCAAATAAAAGAACAAGTGCAACAGAGGGTTATGTCCCAAATGTGCAACTTTGTAAGGAGACATTATTACCATTAGGAATAGACTTTAGAGAAGCAGATGGAAGTGATATTTTCCCCTTTGAAGATGCAAAATTTGATATAGTAATTAATCGACATGGAGACTTCAATCCAAAGGAGATTTATCGTGTTTTAAAGTCAGGTGGAATATTTATTACAGAGCAAGTAGGTGCTGAAAATGATAGAGAATTGGTAGAATTACTTCTTACTAATGTTCCAGAATTACCTTTTCCAGAACAATACCTTAATATTGCAGTTGAAAAATTTAAAAAATCTGGATTTACAATAATTGATGAACAAGAAGCCTATAGACCTATTAAGTTTTTTGATGTTGGTGCACTTGTTTGGTTTGCTCATATTATAGAATGGGAATTTCCAAATTTCTCAGTAAAGGATAACTTAGAAAATTTATATAATGCACAAAAGTTATTAGAAAAATATGGGGTGATTCAAGGAAATATCCATAGATTTTTACTTATTGCAAAGAAAAAATAATTATATAAATACTATGGAGATCTTATTATAAAAGAAATAAATTTAATACTATGGAGAAGATACTATGGAGTTTAATGAAAAATTAAAGGAATTAAGAAAACAACATAATATGACTCAAGAACAACTAGCAGAAAGGCTATATGTTTCAAGAACAGCTATTTCAAAATGGGAAAGCGGAAAAGGTTATCCAAGCATTGAGTCTCTAAAAAATATCTCTAAGATTTTTTCAGTTTCAATAGATGAATTACTTTCAAATAATGAATTAATTCAAGTTGCTGAAAGTGAAAATAAATCAAATATAAGCAAGCTATCTAGCCTTATATTTGGAATATTAGATTTAATGGCTCTTGCCTATATTTTTTTACCCTTCTATGGACAAGAGCTTAATGGATATATTTATTCTGTAAACTTACTTCAATATACTGATGCTCCTATTTCAATTCGTATTATTTATTATACTTTAATTATTGTAATGTCCTTGATAGGTGCTACAGAAATAATATTACAATTTTTTGATGATAAAAAGAAATTTAGAATATTTAAATCTATATCAATTACATGGCACTCATTATCCATTATATTTTTTGCTGCATCTCGTCAGCCCTATGTAACAATATTTCTTTTTTTATTTTTAATGCCCAAAATGGCTTTATTAGTAAAAAACAGTAAATAGCAATAGCTCTCCAAAGCCTTTAAAATAGCCATTGACACCATAAGTGTCATGGCTTTTTTCTTGTTGTGATAATAGGTTTCTTGTACTTTCTGCCATAGGCTCTAATAATTAAATTATAACTTGTAGTCAAGTTTTAAAAATAAAATTGAAAGGAAGTATGGATATGGAATATGTTATTGAAACAAAAAATCTAACAAAAAAATATGGTAGTTCTACTGTTGTTGATAATATTAATCTTCATGTTCCAAAGGGTAAAATTTATGGATTACTTGGCAGAAATGGTGCTGGAAAAACAACAACAATGAAAATGATGCTAAAGCTTATTAAGGTTACAAAAGGAAATATTAATTTATTTGGAGAGGATTTTAGAAATAACAATCTTTATAAAAAAATAGGCTCAATTATTGAAACTCCTGGGTTTTATCAAAATCTTACTGCTAGAGATAATTTAAATATATTAGCTAAATTACATGGTAATATTTCTAAAAAAGAAGTCCAAGAAGCCCTTGAAGTTGTTGGACTCCACACAGAAGAAAAAAAAACTTCTCTAATTTCTCTTTAGGAATGAAGCAAAGGCTTGGTATTGCTGCTGCTATTATGCATAATCCAGAGCTTCTTATTTTAGATGAACCAATAAATGGACTTGATCCAATAGGAATATCAGAAATTCGTTCTTTTTTACTAAGGCTGAGTCATGAAAAAGGCGTTACTATTTTTATATCAAGCCATGTTTTAAGTGAAATTGAGCAAATTGCAGATGTTATTGGTGTTATGATTAATGGAAAATTAGTTGAAGAAGTTAATATCTTAGAATTACAAGATAAGCTAAAACGTTATATTGAAATAACAGTATCAGATACTAAATTAGCAGAGAAGGTATTGAAATATAACTTTTCTATTAAGAACTATTCCATTATTGATAATACTATCTATATTTATGATAGCACTAAAAGTATAAGTGATATAAATAGGTCCTTAGTTCAAAATGATATCTCTGTTACTAAACTTAATCCTTGCAAAGAAACCTTAGAAGCTTATTTTGAAAACTTAATTGGAGGTGGGGGGATTGCTTAATCTTATATCTTGTGAAATAAAGAAACTAAAAAATTCAAAAATTATTATTTTATGTATTATTGGAGCCTTTGCTGTACCAGCTATGATGCTAATAGAAGCTATTCAAACTCATTTTGAACATCCTGAGCGTATTTTTACTCTTAATGATATTTATGATAATAGTCTTTTATATGCTATGCTACTTATGAATATGATGATTTGTGTTGCTATAATTAGTTATATCTTTAGCCGAGAATACTTAGATAACACTTTAAAAACAGTATTACCTATTCCTGTTTCTAGGATAAAGCTTCTTATAGGTAAATATATAGTTACACTACTTTTAACTTTACTTATTAATATAATTACTTGGGCTGGGATTCTAGTATTTTCAGGAATTTATCATAGTATATTTACTATTAGTGAGTTTAACCTTACTGTAACATTTAATTGGTTAATGAAATTCTTATATAGTGGTGTTTTAATATTTTTTACAGCTACTCCCTTTTCTTATTTAGCAATGAAAACAAAGGGCTTTGTTGCACCTATGGTTATTTCAGCAGCTGTAGTAATGGGAAGTGCTGCATTAAGTAACCACAACTTTGGAGCTATTTATCCATGGACTGCTACATTTTTTCTTATTAAAGGCTCTCTTCTTTCCAAAGGATATCCCATTTCACTATCAATTATTATTATTTTATTTCTTTCATTCTCAGGATTTATAGCTACCTTTAAATACTTCTGTAATGAAGATTTAAAATAAAGTATTTTTGATAATTATTATCAATTTTTATAGTTATTGAAGATAAATTTTTATTTACTTATAATTAAATTAAGAGGTCCGGAAGCTCATTTTTTTATGAATTGGAGAGGATAATATATGTATCATGGAAGGTTTAAAGGAACCCATTATGAAGCAGGCTATAAGTGGGGTGCATTACTTAATAAAAATGGAAAGAAGTTAGATAATTGTCCAACATATACTGTTGGCGAAGAAAGAATTCAATTTGGTAGAGACTGCAAAGCAATATTTGAAGAATTATATCCTGAAATAGTTGATGAAGTTAGAGGAATTGCTGAAGGCAATGAAATTTCCTTTGAGTATTTATGTGGAATGCTCTTTAGTATGTATTGCTTTAAATTTGATAATAAGTGTACTTCCTTTGCCATAAGTAATGGAGAAGAAATTTTATTTGCAAGAAATAGTGATTTTTTAGTAAGCTTAGAAAAGTTATATATGAACTGTCTTTATAACTTAGATGGTTGTTATTCCTTTAATGGAAATACTACTGCCTTTGTTCAAATGGAAGATGGTGTTAACGAAGAAGGACTAGCTGTAGGTTTAACCTTTATTTATCCTAAGGTATGGAAACCAGGCTTTAATGCTGGAATTCTTGTAAGATATCTTCTTGAAAAATGTAAAACTACTGCTGAAGCAATTAAAGCTCTTAAAACCCTTCCAATTGCCTCACAACAAACTATTACCCTTGCAGATAAAACTGGACATATAGCTGTAGTAGAATGTAATTGTGAAAAGGTTGTTGTAATAACTCCAAGAGATGGAGAAGATTTTGTTGCTACTGCAAATAGCTTTAATAGCTCTGAAATGTATGAATATAGAAATACAGAAATAGATGATTGGCGATCACAAGATAGATATGAAACAGCTAGAAATACTTTAATAAATAACCCTGATAAATATTCAGTAGATTTTGCTATGGATGTATTAAGTGGCAAGTATGGTTTTATGTGTCAGTATAATAGAAAAACTAATGCAGATACTGTCTGGTCTGTTGTTTATGACTTAACCCGCAATAAAATTTGGAGAGTTAAAGGAAATCCAAGCCGTAAAAAATTCAAAGAAGATATACGTTTTAAAATTAAATAAATTTTTATAAATTCCTATGAAATAAATATAGTCCAGCAAATAGACTTGCTGGACTTTTAACTTTACTAAGTATTATTTATTGCCTTATATTATAATAAATTTTCATTTCTTTGTATTTATTTAAATTAAGTAGTCCTTCTTTACTTTTATCTTTCTCATAAAAATTTATTAAATCATTTATAGCTTCATATAATCCATAATATATACTTTCTAATAAAAGCTTAATCCCTTCATCTATTAGTTTTTTATCTTTATCTTTTAATCCATTATTAAGCTTATCCATACCTATAACATATCTACTTTTAGGATTTTCTGATATTTCAATAGGTTCCTTTAGTTCATACTCACTTATACCCCTACCTCTTCTATATAAGTAATACTGTAAATTTGAATATCCTTTTAATTCACCTAAGGAAATTGCTTTTAAATAGTATTCTATTGCTTTTTCTTCTTTATCTAGTAGTCCTTCTTCACATAATTCACCTAATATAACATAGGCTTTCCCTTCATCTAATTTTAGAAGTTCATTTATATACTTATTAGCTTCATCTATAGATACATCTACTCCAATCCCCTTATAATAATAGTATATTAGCTTTGAATTTCCTTCAACTATATCTATTTTTCTTAAAAATAAAGCTCCTTCAAAAGCCTTTAAATAATCTTCTTTTCCACCAATACCTTTTTCGTATATTTCAATAAGAGATAAAATCCCTTGTACATTTACTCTTTCTACTGCCTTTTCGTACCACGCAATTGATGCTTCTATATCTCTAGCTAAAAATATTCCATGCTTGTACCAATTAGCTATAGTAATAATAGCTTCATCACATCCTCTTTCTGCTGCTTCCTTAAAATTAAGAAATGCCATTTCATGGCTTTTCTCCATGCCAATTCCATAATAATTTACTACTCCATAATAATATGTTCCAATAGGTAATCCATTTTCCATAGCACTATTTACATAAACTAAAAGTTCTGTTTCATTTACCTCTTTATGTCTTAAATAATCATTTATTCCCTCTCTAGCTAAAGCACTAGCAGCTTGATAGGATCCTTTTCTATAGGCTTCTACTAAATATTTTTTAGATTTTTCTCTATCTTTTTTTAAAAGTGCTACTCCCAAAATATATATACTATTAGCATCTCCTACTTTTACAGCCTTCTTAATATACTCTAAGCCCTTTTCTTTATCTTCAATAACTCCCTCACCATTGAGATACATAACTCCAAGTCTTTGAGTTGAACTAATATCTCCATTTTCATCTCCCTTATAGTAATTTACTAATGCTTCTTCTAAATTATCCTCTTGTTCATATAATTTACCAAGCTTATAATAAAGACTTACATTTCCTTCTTCTATACTATCTTTATAAAGTGAAAAAGCTTTTTCTTTGTCTTCCTTAACATATAATCCCCAGTAATACATATCTCCAAGACTTTCTAAGCAATTTTTATCCTTCTTATTAACTCCCTTAGATAAATAAAAAAAGGCCTTCTTATAGTTTGTCTCTATAATACTATTACCTTCTAAATAGGATTGTCCCAAAATATAATATGCATCTTCAAAATCATTATCTGCAGCTTCTTCTAACCAATAAAATGCTTTTATATCATTTTTCTCGCAACCTTCTGCATTTTTATATAAATAAGATAAAGCATACTCTGCTGGTGCAAATCCCTTTTCAGCAGCTTCCTTATACCACTTAAATGCATATTCTAAATTTTGTTCAACTTCCTCTCCTTCATAATAAATAAATCCTAAAGAATATTGAGCAAAAATATTACCTTTTAAAGCAGCTTTTTTGTACCAATAAAGAGCCTTATTAATATCTTTCTCTCCACCATAACCCTTTTCGAAAAATAATCCTAAATAACTTTCTGCATGTTCATTTCCTTCTTTAGCAGCTTTTTCAAAATATTCCCTTGCTTTATAATAATCCTTATCTACATTTTTCCCTAAATAATATAATTCACCAGCAAGTAAATTTTCTTCTGCTGATGTTTCTTCCTTTTCTAATTCTTCGTTATCAAACTCCTCTGACTCATCTATTTCAAAAGAATTCAATATACTATCCTCTTCTTCAATTGTTAAATTAATATATTTATTAAATAGACTTCTTTCATTATCACTTAATTTATTTATAAATAATGAATAATCTTCTTCCCCACATTTAGTAGCTAACCAAACACAGAGTTCATAAATAAAATCTTCATTTTTTACAATCTCATAGTATTCTTCTGCATCTTCTTTTGATTTATTTAATGATTCTTTAAAAGAATATAATTCCTCTAAGTAATTTATAGTATATCTTTTTAAGTCATAGGTAAGTAACTTTTTTTTATATAGTATCTCTATATTTTCTTCTAATTTATTTTCTGTATTATAAAATATTTCGTTATTCAAATGAGCTGTAATAATTACTTCCTTTATTAATTTTATTAGCATTGAATTAACTACTTTTATATCTTCCTCCTTCCATATCTTATTTAAAATGTAGTAGATATCTTTAAATTCTAATAATAAAAAATCAAATTTGTACTTCATATACCACATACCTTATTAATTAATTTCTTATTATTATTTTATTTTTGTATTAGTTTAATAGAACAAAAAAGTAGATAGATATTATATTCTTTATGACCTCACTGGCTACAAGTCGCCAGAATATAATATCTATCTCTTCATACTAAAACTTCTATTGAATCATCATCCTCAATCACTCTTATGTTTACAACTTCTTTTAGGTTGTACACATCCTCCAGTATTTATCTACAATACTTTCAGCTATTTCTTGAAAATGTTGTAGTATTTCTTTTGTTGCTACTAAGTATCTATTTAGTGCATGAATGCTATTTATCTTTTTATTGATTGTAGCTACCTCGTAATTACTCTACACATACACTTTACCTCCTTAAATTTTTTTACATAGAAAAAGAGCCAATGCTTCTTTCCTTAGAAACATCGACTCTTATCATTGTTAAAAGTGAGAATCAAAATTTTATATTTTGCTCTTCGAACTTTCCCTTTAGGATAATATATATTTACTTTTTCTTTTAGTTACATCTTACTGCATTATTAGATTTATGAATCTAATAATTTTGGTGCTATTGTTAATTTTACTATACTTTTTATAACTATAAATATTATATGGATGAGTAACGTTTCATTTTTCTTAAAAAGTACTCACAAGCATCTGCTTCTGTATCAAATACCTTTAATCCAGATTTATTACCTCTCTCACTATAGTAAACTTGCCATAATTCTTCCTTAACAATACATAATTTCTCATTAGGAAATCCTCCTATCATTAAAGAGTATAACTCTTTTGGAACTCCTATTTTATTTAATTCTTTTTCCAACTCAACTATTGTCATTTTACTTTACTCTCCTTATTATTCTCGCTTCTAATAACTCATCTATTATATCTGGTAACAAATATTGTATACCTCCACCAGTTTCATTAAACCACGGTGCAATCTCACCAGCCTTTACCTTCATTGGCTTAATAACTTCAAATACACTATATGGTTTTAAATCTGTTCCTGGTGCTAATGCTCTCTGGCCATAAGATATTCCTTCTGGTGAAGCGAAAGAACCATAATCACTTCCATATCTATCAATTTTTTCTCCTGGTTTTAAAATTACTTCATCAAATTTACCATTAAGAAATCCATCTATATTTTTATCTCCATGTTGACCTGGCCAATTTATTTCACCTGTTGTTTGATTGTAATACTTAGGGTTATCAAATACTTCTTCCCTTAGAAACGTTGACTCTTATCATTGTTAAAAGTGAGAATCAAAATTTTATATTTTTGCTCTTCGAACTTACACCTACGAATATATATGAGTAGTGTGTTTCTTTTGAAAAACAATGGCATAGGTGGTAAAGATTTTTAAGTGAATTTCTAAATCTTTGATTTAGCTAAATGAACTTATGCAATCCTTAGGATTGTATTCCTTATTAATTTAGTTTCATCAACTAGAAATTACTTTTCAATTTTATCTTCCACTCTGTCCCCTTCGCCCCCCCTATTCACTGCATTATTAATATTATGCAGTATTTATTTTTCTCACCTTGATTGATTTAGCTAATTTGCTATGTTTTTATTTTTTATGCAGCGAATAGATATTTTATTTTGCAGTTAATTATTTTAATATTTCCCATATTTCATCGCCAATTCTATCTAAAGGTTCATTTGCTTTAACACGTTCATCAAAATCTGCCTTCCATATAAAAAAATCGGATAATCCACCTCTTGCTGGATATAAATTATTATAAATTGATTTTATCTCATTTATAACATTATTAGAATCTATATAATTATTTTTTTTACATTCATTTAAAATTTTCACTACATATTTAACTTCAGAAATATGATAATCAATATCCTCTCTTCTATTTGCTACTAATACTAAACTTAATTCACTAAATAAATTTTGTAATTTATCTATAATTAGATTATTTGAAATCATTAAAACTCCTCCTAACGTATTGGTGTATCGCTTATAGGTTTTACTCCTTTTATCTTCCATGGTTCAGAAATAAAAATTTGATTACAGCTTTCTCCACCTAAATAGCAACCTCCTTGATATCCAACTGGACCTTCATATATAGTTGTTCCTTTAGGGATTCTTATTGAATAAGTTGATTCTAATGGTGAAGTACCTGTTAATACTCCTGTTTTTGGGTCTATCCATTGAGCCTTAACAGCCGAATCTATTCGTACTTTAAGTGCTGATTCTGCTGGCTCTCTAGTAAACCATTGTCCAAGTGCATTTTGCTCTTGTCCTGTAATTGTTAGTCCTCCTTTTTTTCCTGAACGATATAAAATTATATCTTCATCTAAAACTTTTACATTATATTTACCACTTAGAAAATTTAATGCAGGATTTCCTCTCATTTCAGCTAAAGGGCCAGGATTTTCTACCATATTATGAGCATATTTAATTTCAGCTTGTGTAACCCTCTCATCTATTTTAGAGATATCCTTTTTATCTTGTTTAATCCCATCATCTAGTTTCTTAATATCTTCCTTAAGCTTAAGATCATCAACTTCTATTTTTACTTTATTAGCTTCTGATATATTCTCCTTAAAGTTATCTACAGAAGAAAGCATCATTCTTCAACCTATAGCTGTAATTGCTGTACCTACTGCTACTGCTGATCCTGATATTGCTATTGCTGCTCCTCTTAATGCTGCCCCTACACCTGTAGCACTTAACAATGTTCCACCAGCAACTAAGATTATTCCTCCAGATATTATTTTTAAGCCTACTCCTATGAATATCATACCTTCAGCCACACATATTGCATTTACAGTTAGAACAATGTATTTTATTTTCACTAAATAATTAATGCTCCAAAAACTGAAGCGTTAATCTAAATTCATTATTTAAAATTTTCTCCTCTATTGCTGAAATAAAGTTAGCTCACTCTTTTAAATTAGAATTCTTTAGTTCTTCCTTATTTTCTAAAACTCTATATCCATCAGCGTCATAAATATCATTAAAGCAGTTCCTAAATCACAATTCTTATTATTTATTATATCATATGGAACTCAAAACCATTATTCCAATTATAATTTCCTGCTATTATATGCAATAACTCAGAATCTGTTATACTTTTAATCTCATCTATAGTATCTTTTTTATTTTTGCTATAGAGCGATTTATATACATATTCCTTTTTATAGTTATCCTTTTGAAATCCTCCTTAATTATTACTTTCTAATTCTACTTAAACTTCTTTCCCACAAGTCTACCTTCGCTCCTTAACTTTTATACAATGGTACCCCACGTTCTTGTATTTTTCTTAAATCACTCTGCAAGTGAAATACTTGTTTTTGAAGTATTGGATTATCTGCCATTTCTCTTGGTATTATGTGTTGTATTTCTTTTAGGTTATACATCTTCCAGTATTTATCTACAACACTTTCAGCTATTTCTTGAAAATGTTGTAGTATTTCTTCCTTCAACTCCTTTGGAGTTATCTCGGCTTTCTCTATGTCCTCTAATGTATTTATTAGTATCATTTCTTCAATCCTTTCTACAGTAGATTTACTGCCTTTAGTTTTTCTTCTCTACTACTGTTAATGTAAAAAGTTGCAGTAGTATCTACACTACTATGACCTGCTAGTTTACTTACTGTTGAAATTGGTACTCCTCTATTTATTAACCTTGTACAGAAGGTATGTCTAAAGGTATTAGGTTTTAATTTATTTACCATTCCTATCTCATTAGTTAATCTTTCTAGCATTGTATTTATTGCATCTCTTCTTAACACTCCTCTTTGACCTATTATTAGATATTCTGAATCTTTTACAGTGTAATCTCTATCTTTGATGTATTCCTTAATTGCATCAGCTAACTCGAATTTCAATGGTACTTCCCTAAACTTTCCTCCCTTACTGTAAATCTTTATTAAGTAGTTCAAGAAATCAATATCCTTAATCTTAATGCTACATAGTTCACTTACTCTAACTCCTGTATAAAGTAATAACATTACAATTACCTTATTTCTTTTGCTTACCTTTGACTCATTCTGAATGTAGAAAAGTATTCTATCTACCTCCTTATCTCTGTAAACTTCTACTTGTTTTTCTGAACCATAAGCTATCTTTATTCTGTCCTTAGAATTTTCTACAGCTATTTCTTTCATTGCCCCAATTGCTACTAAGTATCTATTTAATTCATGAATGCTATTTATCTTTTTATTTATTGTTGCTACCTCATAGTTACTTTCTACTAGAAAGTTCTTGTAGCTTACTACGTAGAATCTTTGTAACGTACCATTAAATTCAACTCATTTATCTCCTAGGAATTCTATGAATGCTTTACTATCTCCAACATAACTTTCAATTGTTTTAGGACTCTTGCTATAAATGATAAGATAAAAATGTAAATAAATGATCATTTAAGAATGTAATAAAATGATTTATAAATTATAATTACTATTGAGAATTTGGAGGTAATTATGATTTATAAAATAAGTGTTAATACAGAAATTAAAATTAATAGTTTAGAAGATCTTCATAAATTAAAGTTACTTATGGAGGTAAATAATTTGAAAGTGAACAAGAGCCAAATTGCAAGAGAACTTGGCGTAGACGTCCGAACCGTAGGAAAATATTTAAATGGATATGTTAAACCAATAACTCGAAATAGAAAATCTACAATAGATAACTTTAAACCTATAATCAGATCTCTACTAAGTGAAGAGTCAATTCAAGTATTCTATTATAAACGTGTTCTATGGCAATATCTCAAAGACAACCATGGATTAGACTGCGCACAATCTTCGTTTAGAAGATACATATCTAATAATCCTGAGTTTAATGATTATTTTAAACGCAGAAAGAAAGGTTATATATCTAATAACTCTAGTATGAGGTTTGAAACTGATAAGGGTCAGCAAGCACAATTAGATTGGAAAGAAAATATAGACTTTGTTTTAAGTAATGGAGAAGTCATTAACATAAATATTTTTGTTCTAATACTTTCGTATTCACGGTTCAGAGTTTATAAATTATCTTTAGAAAAAACACAAGATATATTATTTTCATTTTTAAATGAATCTTTTGAAGCCTTTGGTGGTGTTCCTAAAGAGGTATTAACAGATAATATGAAGACTGTTATGGATGAGCCAAGAACAGCTTATCGCAACGGAAAAACAAATAATAAGTTTCAACAATTTGCTGATGATTATGGATTTAAAGTCCGTCCCTGCATAGCAGGTAGACCGAATACAAAAGCTAAAGTAGAGGCTCCTATGAAACTATTAGATGAAATTAGAGCTTATAATGGAACTCTAAATATTGATGAATTGCATGAATTAGTTTCAAAACTTAATAACAGAATTAATAGTACATGCCATACATCAACTGGTAAAATTCCAGTATTACATTTAGAAAAAGAAAAAGATTTCTTACTTGAGCTTCCCACAGAACAAATAAGAAATCGTTATAACATCATCACTACAAGTGTTAAAGTTAATCGCCAGAGTATGATTTCTTATAAATCTAATCAATATTCTGTACCACCAGAATATATAGGCAAAAAGCTAAAACTACAAGTATATGATAATCAACTACATTTGTATTATAACACAAATTTAGTTACTATTCACGAAATCAAAAATCAAAAATTAAATTATCATGATAGTCATTACTTGCAGATAAGTTCTTTAACATTTAAAAATAATAACTATGAAATGAATGAAATTGCTAAAAATAATTTAAGAATGATAGGAGAAATATATGGTAACTAATAGTGCATACATACAATTAATTAAAAATCTAGAATATCTAAAATTAAAACAAATGATTACTCATTTAGATGAAGTTATTAATTTTGCAACCAAAAATAATTTGTCTTTTGTTGATACTCTTATAAAACTTACATCTCATGAAATAGACTGTAAAGAAGCAAATATGATTAAATCTATGGTTAAAGTAGGGGCATTTCCACATACAAAAGAAATTAAAGATTTTGACTTTGATTTTCAGCCTGGTATAAATAAAAATCAAATATTAGACTTTGAATCGTTACGCTTCTTAGAAGCTAAAGAGAATATTGTATTTTTAGGAACTAGCGGTGTTGGTAAAACACACTTAGCAACCTCTATCGGTATCGCTGCCGCCAAGCGAAGATATAGTACATACTTTATTAAATGTAATGATTTATTACAACAGCTAAAAAGAGCTAATTTAGAAAATAGGCTGGATTCTAGACTTAAGCATTTTAGTAAATATAAACTTCTTATCATAGATGAGCTTGGATATTTACCAATAGATAAGGAGGATTCAAAATTATTCTTTCAATTAATAGATATGAGATACGAAAAGAAAAGTACTATTATAACTACTAATATAAATTTTAATGCTTGGGATGAAGTTTTTTATGATCCAATAATTGCTAATGCTATTTTAGATAGAGTACTTCATCACGCTCACGTAGTTTCAATCACTGGAAATTCATATAGGCTAAAAGATCATTTTAATTTTGAAGATCACTAAAACCTACATTCTTAAATGATCAAAAAGTTACAATATTAAGTTGACATTTATATTTATTCAATATATTATTCCTAATTATAATATATATTTATTTTTATTAACTTTTAGATAACTATCTATTAGTCCCTATCCCACCCTCATTTACAAGCCAACATATGGTCGTTACATTAATTTATAACTTTACTCTTGTAACATTACTGAACTTAATTTTTATTATTTGCACATTGTTCCGTACATGCTATCATAGTACTAATTTACACCTCAATTAGTAGAGCTTATGTTCGCCCTTGCAAATTACCATCTAAATTCTTAAGGAATAATATCAGTCGTCCAATTTAATCCTTGCAATTTAGTATCTATTAATCTATATTCTTTTGAAAGATTATCTATTTCCTTCTGTTTTTCAGCTACATTCACTGTACTTAAAATTTTTATTTCTTTGTTTGAATATCTCTCAATTTTATTAGCAGATTCACTAATAAAGCTTCTTAAAATAGATAATTTCAATCCTAAAGTATCTCTTTTAGCTATAATATCTGAAATACTTTCATTATCTATGTAAGTAGAGCTATTAGTTTTATTTATTAGTTTTATAATATTTTCAAGTTCAATAATATTTTCATTTAGTTCATTTAAAAGCATATTTGGATCTTCTGATGGTGTATCCCCTTCTTGAACCTTAGCATTTTTTATCAATCTTTCTCTTAAGTTTGCAATTCTTTTCTGTAGGTCAGCTCTTAAATTTAAAGCTTCAGCTAATTTCATTTAAATCACCTTATTCTTAACAATTTTTTTGTTATCTACTATTTATATAAATAAATTTTGCATTTTTCTTATTTCAATTATACATAAATTTTGAATATAGTCCACAACTACATAATAAATAATCCATACCACAGCATTTCTTTACTACTGGATTTAATGGTGGAGTCGACGCGTAAATAACATCTACCTTATATTTAATTATCGACTTTTAGTAAAAATCTCATTTATTAAAGGAAACTCCTTCTCACATTCGTTCGAATGAGTAAGTTCCACAAACCAAAACAAGTTTTGGGGTGTCACTTATGATACTGCTCATTGTTTATTATTCTAAACATTAACATCTCTAACCAATACCTCAAACCACTTCTCCCCACTACCAACTTCTTTTCTATTTCTATCTACAGCTATAATTCTTAAGTTTGCAATATTATCTAATCTTAATTTTTCTTTATATTCATTTATTGCTGTTCTTATATTAAAATGGCTTCCATCTACATAATGTAGTATAATTATAGTTTTATTGTAATCTTCTATTAACTCTCTAAATAAGCCATTTATATGTCCATCATCACAGTTGAAGGCAAATCCACATACGCAAATAATACCTGACTCTTTAAATTTATTAAACATATCTACATATCTTTTAGACATCTTAACTGAGGTTAATGGTTTTATACCACTTTGGGTAAATAAGAAAGGTAGTATTATATGTTTTTTATCTTTATTTTCATCAAATTATACCAATAAGAGAAAAATCTAACACCCCTTGGATTCTAAATGCTTTCCATCCATCATCGCATTCAATTACATTTTTAGGGACCAAATTTGTACTACATACTAATGATAATTCTTCATCTGTTTTTCCAATAAAACAAAATTCATCTGAATAATCTACTTCTGATATATCCTCTACTTTACAAATTGAAAAATCCTTATTTATTATTTTTATCTCCATTATTATTCTCCTTTTTAACTTTATATTTTTCTGTGAGTAATATAATTTTATTTTAAATCCTCATTCTTTTAATTGTTTCCTTCATTGAGATACATTCTGCATATCTTCCATTCCACATAAATTCATTATGATATTTATAGCTTTGTTCTGCTGTCATAAATTCATTATCTACTGTTGTATTTGCATTTGCTGGAACTATACTATGAAATCCATGTTCAAATCCACATTTTATGGTAGCATCTATGCAATAATCTGTTTGAAGTCCTACAATTATTATTTCATTTTCACCTTTGATTTTTAAATACTCTAATAAGCCTGTACCCTTAAAAGCACTATTAAAAGTCTTATCAAATATTTTTTCTCCTTTTAATGGTTGAAATTCTTCATATATTTCAAAGCCTTCAGTTCCTGTTACTAATTCTCCTCCATCTCCATCATGACGGACATATATTACTTCAATGTTATTTTCTCTAGCATTATTTATTATTTCTTTAACATTAGCTGCAAATGTATGAAACATATATAGTTTTTCATTTGTTATTAACTTTTGTGTATCTATAACTAATAAAACCATTCTACTCTCCTTATTTAACTTTCTAAAATTTATTTAATTCTAACCAATTATAATAATAAAAAATAACTTACAATTATTGTATATCATTATATCTTACTTTGGTTCCTTAGTAAATTATTTGAAATTTTACAAAGTAGTTGACTTTCTTATTCTAAAATATTTACATAAAACTAATAATAGCCCTAAGCAATATATGCCTAAGGCTATTAATCTAATTTATATATTCATAAATATTATATGGTAAATAATCAATTTCTATAGAGTTTAATGAGTATATTATATAATTACCTCTTCTTATTTTATTTACTAATTTTGCTTCTAATAATAACTTTAAAGCCTTAGATACTGCAGCTTCTGATATATTTAATATACTACTTAATTCTTGAGTGCTTTTACCTATGGGATTTATTTCACTTAATATTCTAAGCCTTGTAGCATCTCCTAAAGCTTTAAGCTTCTTCTCTAAATCTTTAGGACACTTATCTTTATTACTATCTAATTCTAACAAAACAGTTAGATTTATACTATTTTTATCTTGTCCTAAAAGTAAGTGCGGACTTATAAAAGTAGAAACATTAATATTTATATACTTTAAATCTATTAGCTTTACTCTAAGCTCTTTAAACTTATAAAATACTATTTCATCCTCTAGAACCTCTATTCTACTATGAATACTATCTATAAGATAAAAAATTCCTTTCTCTTTTGCTAAAATTGACTTTCTCTTTAATTCCCTAATAATAATTGGCTCTATATATTTTAACTCATTTTGAAAAATCTCAATATAAAAATCTCTTAGAAATCTTAAAAGTTCCCTATAATATATATTTGTTATTCTTTTATTATATTTTTTAAATATTCCATTTATCTTATATAATGGAACATCATTAAGAAAATCTAAGGAACTAATTATATTTAAATCTGAACATTCTTTAAAGTCATTACAAAAATCCATTATTATTAAGTATTCATCTGTAATTAAGGAAAATTTATTAATATTATCTTTCATACTTTTTGTCATTAAAGTGTTTATCTTTTCTACCCATTTTTCTCTATGTGTATGATGCTGACTATTTGAAAGTACATGTAATGCACAAAACATTTCAAATAACGGCGAATATACAAATTCAACTACTATTTCATTTTCATAAATTGCATCTACCATCATAATTAATCAATATCCTTCTATTTAAAAATAAGTAAAGTTCCCAGTTTTCCTGCTATGCTTTTCAACTATTTTAATTATGGTTACTGAAGCTATATATTCAATAATTATTATAGTAAGTCCTATCATAATAAAATTTCCTAAATATATACTACTACCACCATTTAATATTACTTTTCTAACTCCTTCTATAGCGTAGGTTAATGGAAAAACCACACTAATAGCTTTTGCCCAAATTGGAAATACCACTACAGGAACCTTTACCCCTGAAAAAATCTCCATAGGCTCTTCTAATATGGTAAATAAAAACCCTGAATCTCTTGAAAATAAAAATAATGAATTTAAAAGCATTCCCCATAAGACAGCCATTATTAATGTAATTAATAAAACTACTATTAATCCTAGATAATTTATATTTAACACTTCTTTTTTAAACATAATAACTCCAATAGAAAAACATACCATAACTACTACACTTTCAAGAAGTGAGGATATTGCATTACCTAGTATAACAGCTTGTCTAGAAGCTGGAGATAAATATATTAACTCTAATGTACCACTTATTCTCTCAAAAGAAAAGTTCCAAGCTGATTGCACTAAACTTCTAAATAAACTCATAGTCATATATCCTAATAAGAGATATATAATAATATTTTCTTCATTTAAATAAGGTATTTTGTTATTTATTATTTTAAAAGGCTTAAAGCTATAGTAACTAGTTATAAAACTTAAAACTGGCCATATAAATAATGATACATAAATTATTTTACTATGAAAATAATTTAAATGTTGCTTCTTACACTCTGCCTTTACTACTTAAAAAAACTCCTTCATAAACTAAATCACTCTTTCTTAAATTAATTAAGTTCCTTTCTAGTATTAGATAGTTTAATGATTATATCTTCAAGTCTTGGCTCTATTTTAAATATTTCTTTAATTAATATCTTATTTTCATTACAAAATTCTGATATTTCTACTCTCAGATCTTTTTTTGATTCTATATTATAATAACCTTCTTTTAGAGTTATCTTAACTTTATCATCTTCCCTTTGTAGTATCTCTAATAGAGATTCCATAAAGTTATGGCCCTCATTATATAAAGATAATTTTAAAGTTATATGAGAAAAAGTATCTTTAGCTAATTCCTTTGCTGTTCCCTCATTTATTATTTTCCCCTTATCTAATATATAAATATAATCACAAAGTTCTTCTACCTCCTCCATATAATGAGAAGTTAATAATATTCCTTTATTTTTTTCTTTAGCTAAAGATTTTATATGCTTTCTAAGCTCTTTTGAAACTATGGCATCTAATCCTAAAGTTGGTTCATCCATAAAAAGATATTCTGGATCATTAATTAATCCTCTTGCTATTTGTAATCTTTGCTTCATCCCCTTTGAAAACTCTTCAACCTTTTTATCTTTATTTTCGTATAATCCTACTAGCTTTAATAGTTCATCTATTCTTCCTTCTAATAATTTAGAGTCTAATCCATAAAGGCTACCATAATACCAAAGATTTTCATAAGCAGTAAGCCTCCAATAAATCATTCTTTCTCCACCTGCTACCATATTTATTTTCTTTTTAATAACCATGGGATTCTTAATAGCATCTATCCCATCTACATAATAGCTTCCATCTGTTGGAGATATTAACGTAGTTAACATTTTTATAGTTGTTGTTTTTCCTGCTCCATTAATACCTAAAAATCCTATAATTTCACCTTTATTTATTCTTATAGATACATCATTTACTGCATTCACTAAGATCTTTTCCTTTTTAAATAATCCTTTAGAAACTTTAGTTTCATAAACCTTCTTTAAATTTTTTGCCTCTATCATATTTCTCACCTATCCTTGTATTTTTTCTAATGCAATTTTTTCTACATACTTGAAGGATTTAAATCCAATTACTAAATAAACTAGACTTAATAAAACTACATAAATAATTCTTGGCATTTGCTCTAATATTCCATATCCTAGCAAGGTTGCTCCTCTAATTAAGTTAGAGATTTCTGTTACAGGAATTAACTTACCTAATATTCTTAAGGGATATGGCAGATAATCTATATGAAAAGTAATACCACATAGTAGTAATATTCCTACAAATAATGTGTTTTGTGATATATAGGTATCCCTTGTATAAAGCATTAATGCTCCAAGTACTAAAGATAAGCTAAAGAATCCAAATAAAGAAATTATAAAAACCAATAAAAAGGATATAAAATTCATATTTTTAAATGTAAGTCCAAAAGGAATAGCAATAATTACCGATACCATAATTTCAAATGATGTGGCTAAAGTTTGATGTAACATATTCCCCATAAAATATTCTATTCTTTTAAATGGTGCCATCATTAAGCTTTCTAAAGTTCCTTCTCTTAATTCTATAATAAGACTCCTACTTACATTTAGGCATGTCCTAACAGCAAATAGATATGTTAAACTTCCTAAAATTATATATCCCATATAATCTCCAGTACTTGTATACTGTACAAATTCCTCTGTTATATTCCCATCAAAGAGCATTTTGTACATAAATAATGCAGATATCACAGTATATACTCCTGTTAACAAGTTCCCTATAAAGAAATCCTTTGGATACGCTCTTAAATTAATAATTAGATTTCTTTTAAATGTAGCTTTTAATATTTTCCATTCCATAGTACCCCCCCTTATATAATTATTTTAATTAACTATTTAGTTAATCAAAACCTATTTCCCTTTAAGGCTATGGAATTATATACCGTTAATTCTTCCTTGTCAATAATTGTTAAGAGTTAATTTTATTATATTTTTACAAAAAAATCTTACCTATTAGTATAGATAAGACTCACTCCTTTTTTAGATATTACTAAATTTATTTTTATATATTTAATTGTACTTTAAATTAAAAGCTAAATATAATATCATAGATATTGAGTCTTAAACACATAAATTTTGGAGGTAAATTATGAATCAAGGACAAGAAAAGTTTTTAGCATTTATTTTAGAAAGAGTGCAAGAAGATAAAATTGATGAGGCAAAATCTTTATTATCTGAAAGCTTTAAGAAACAAGCAGAAGGTACTTTTTCACATGAATATATTATGGAGTTTATTCCTAAGATGATTGTTTTATTAAAAGCTGATAAAGTGGAAGAAGTTAAAGGTATTATGGAGCAATTTGCTAAAAATATAAATAATTAAGTTCTTATATAAACCTTAATATCAAACTATTATACATATATATTTTTAGTATTAAGAATTTATATAAATAAGTATAACAAGGCTGCATTAAGCTTTTTTAACTTTCATGCAGCCATATATTTTATATCAATTCCATTTTATAAAAATTGATATTCCATTTTTTCAAAGAAATCAACCTTAGGTTCAAGGAATTTAAACTTATGCTTATCACCATCTTCAAAATAAGATTCTAAAGGTTCAAATATTTTATCCCAATGCCATAGTTCATCACCAACATTTAAATAATCCTTAAACATTTCACAGCCCTCTGGTGCTATAGGGTGTATTAATATTGCTATAACCTTACAAGCATAAAAACAGTCTGCTAGTACATTTCTTTTTAGCTCTTCTTTTTTGGAATTATTAACCCAATACTTATTAATTTCTCTTATATAATCATCAAGAACATAGGATATTCTATGAAAATCTTGATTATACATATGTCTTTCATATTCAAATACTGCTTTTTCTGTTAATACTTTAATTTTTTCACTTACTTCTTCTCTAGGAATATTTTCATTTAAGCTTTGTAAAGTATAAAAACATGAACGAATAAGTCTATTAAATACATTTGTTAATAAGTTTCCTTCTTTTAATACTGGGTCTGCTCCCTCCTTTTCATCTTCCTTCATATATACTTGTGGTTTAAATCCAACACTTTTTGAGGATAATCCTAAACTCATAAAATGCATTCTTAATTGATCACTAGTGTAATAGCTTAATAATTCATCTGCCATTGGTGGCTTAATATCTGAACTACTGCTTGCCTTCTTATCCATAAATAAAATGTGTTTATTAGGAACTATATGTGGTAGCTTAATATTATTAATATTTACATCTTCGCCCTTAGCTATCTTTAATCCTATTAGGATAGCCATTTCAGCAATTGAATAAAAATAAATATTATCTTCTCCTATAAATTGATATACCATGGAACTTTTATTTTCCCACCAGTTATGCCACTCTTTAGGATTCTCTCCTATTGATTCTAAATATGTCTTTATAAAAGAAATTGGTGCCCATAAAGATTCTGGCCATACCCAGAAGGTAAGATTTTTTAAATCCTCCTTATCTGGCACCCTTACTCCCCAAGAAATATTTCCAGATATCCTAAATGGAACTAATGTCTTACCATTAGTATAATGAATATTTAAATCATCTAGCTTTTCTTTTGCTTTATCCCTGTCCTCTAATTTATCAAAAATAAATGTTATTGAAGATTTATTCTCTTCATTTATAGTTTTATGACTAGGAAGAATAGTTTCTAAATTATTAAGGTCATTAATATATTTTCTTGGAACATATATCATTGGTTCCTTTAAAAATTCATCTATAGCCTTAATTTCAAACTTTCTTCTATTAGTATTTTTCTTTAAAAACTCATTTAGCTCCTTCATAATATCCAGAGAATCATCTAATGTAAAATACCAATTATCTACGCTTTTTAATATAGGTTTATTCCCTGATAATGTGCTAATAGGATTAATTAATTCTGATGACATATATTGATGTCCTAATGAACACTCATCTCCATAGGCTTTATCAGAATTACAGCCAGAAATTGGACACTTTCCAATTACTTGTCTTCCATTAAGAAATGTTTTTTTATCCTCGTCATAAAATTGTAATGCTGATAACTTTTTTATATAGCCATTTTTAAATAAGGTATTAAATATTTCTTCAGACACTTCACTATGAACTTCTCCAGACCTTCCAAAGGCTGAAGCTCCAAAAAAATCTAAACTAATTTTATAATCTTTTACTAATCATTATTATTACCCCTTTGTAATTATTTTAAAAACAAAAAACCCCTGTAGAACTATATTCTACAGGGGCAAAATTTACATTTCACGATACCACCCTTTTTCCCTAAAATGTCACCATCTTAGGCTCTTCAAGTACACCATCTACCATATTTAGGTTGAATCATACTCTAGTTCTGTAACGTGAACTTACGTCATAGCATCACTTATAATATATATTAATAAGATCCGTATGAAGCTCCGAGGCTTGTTTCATTATGATTTCATAATTTCCTTCCACCACACGGAAACTCTCTGTGTATTCATTCATAATTACTCTTCTCTTCATAGCTTTTATTATTTGTAATATTATATATAAAATAATTGTAAGTGTCAATTATCTAATATAGGATATATCATAATATTTTTTGTTTTTTCACAAATTAAGCATTTATTCAAATGGATAAACTAATCCTATTTGTCTTCTTATTTCATCCATGATTTTAGCTAGCTCTAGTGTATTATTATGAGAAGCAACATTACTTTCTAAAGTATTGTTCTTAATGCAACTATTTGCTTCCTCAATTTCATACTTGTATCCTGCTTCCTCATATTCATCTATATACTTTTCAGGATTTTCTTCAATATATAAATATGTTTCCTTTGATGCCCAAAATCTTGGTATAACTATCTTTCCATTTTCTCCATATATCACTGCCTCATTATTAAGTTTAGTTGTTAGTGAACAATTTAAAGAAGCTAAAATTCCATCTTTATATTTTAAATTAATTATATTACTTTCATCTACATTAGTTTTTGTAAATTCAGCATTTGACTTTATTTCAATAGGATAACTATTTGCAATATAGTTAGAAAATAGAATTGGATAAATACCTAAATCTAATAATGCTCCTCCAGCTAAATCAGGATTATAGAGTCTATGCTTTGCATTAAACTCACTTTTAATTCCAAAGCTTGCTGTAATTAATTTAACTTTTCCTATTTTACCTTCTTCAACCCATTCTTTTGCTTTATTAACAGCTGGTAAAAATAATGTCCAAAGAACTTCCATTATAAATACATTATTTTCTTTTGAAATATCTATTATCTCTTTGCCTGTTTTATAGTTATATGAAAAAGGCTTTTCACATAATACATGCTTTTTGGCTAATACACATTTCTTTGCGTAATCCATATGGTAACTATGAGGTGTTGCAATATAGACTGCATCTATATTGTCATCACTTAAAAATTCATCTATATTAGTATAATATTTTTCTATATTATGACTCTTTGCGAATTCTTTTGTCTTATCCTCATTTCTCCCATAAACTGCAGAAAGAATTCCATCCTTTGTCTTAATTACTTCTTTAGCAAAAGCATTAGCTATTCCTCCTGGAGCTATTATTCCCCATTTTATCATATAATCACTACTCCTTCATTTTATTGCTATTATTATATAAAACTTCTTATAATAATAGCAAATATAAAAGGTGCTTTTAAAACACCTTTTTCAAAATTATTTTATTTATTATTTTTTAACCAATTAATAGCACAATATGTATGTATAGCTGCACCTGTAACTAATATATCTTCATTAAATACTACCTTTTCATTATGCATTGGCTCACCATATAAAGGATTTTCTTGCTTTGTTCCAGCACCTAACATAATATATACACTTGGAACTTCATATGAATAAGAAGCAAAATCTTCTGATCCCATTCCTCCTCCTTCAAATAAAACAACTGATTTTTCACCAATTAATTCTTTCATATAAGAAGTTAACTCTTTAGCCAAATCATTATTGTTAGCTAGTGGAGGTACTGAAGATAATTCTATTAATTCAGCTTCTCCTCTAAACATCTTAGCAGTAGAAACAACTATATCATTCATTCTATTAAATATAAATTCTCCTAATTCCTTATCTAAGCTTCTAATAGTTCCTTCCATAATAACTTCATTAGGTATTATATTAGGAGCATCTCCGCCTGCAAACTTACCTATTGTTACAACAGCAGGCTTAGTAGCTGATATTTCCCTGGAAATTATTTCCTGTAATGATATATATATATGTGCTGCTATATTTATTGGGTCTACTCCAAGTTCTGGCATTGCACCATGACATCCAGTTCCTTTTACAACTATTCTAAATCTATTACAACCTGCTATGCTAGTTCCTAAACCACATAATACAAGATTAGAAGGGGTACCAGAATGTACATGCATTGCCAAAGCTGCATCAACCTTAGGATTTTCAAGTACTCCAGCTACTAACATTTTTTTAGCTCCAGTAAATCCTTCTTCATCTGGTTGGAATACTAATTTAACAGTTCCTTCTATTTCATCTTGATTATCCTTAAGTAGTTTTGCTGCTCCTAAAAGCATTGTTGTGTGCATGTCGTGTCCACATGAGTGCATGCATCCATTTGTTGATTTAAAATCACATTCTGTTGCCTCTGCCATTGGAAGAGCATCCATATCAGCTCTAAGCAAAAATGTTTTTCCTGTTTTCTTACCTTCAATAGTAGCAACTATACCACTTTCACATATCTCTTTTGGATCATATCCAAATTCTTTTAACTTATCTATTACATAAGCCTTAGTTTTAGGTAATTCAGCTCCAACTTCAGGATTACTATGAATTGTTCTCCTATAATTTAATAAGTCATCTTTTATTAATTTTGCTTGTTCAATAATTTTATTCATTTGTACACCTCATTTTTATTTAGAATTATTTCTATATAGCAATTATTTACTAATACATACTGTATTTTATTATTATGATTTACATTTATAACAATCTTAATACTGTTATTATTTTATTATAATATTTTAACAATATTATAATAAATTTTACATAAATATTCCACGGATAAATTTTTATATAAAAAATAGATAATGATTACTCACTATCTACTTGAAAATTTAATTTTATTCTATTATTATCCATATATTTTTAAGATAAAGCCACATCTAAAATCATCATAATTATAAAGCCTAATGAAAATGCAATTGCACTAATATCTGATGCATTATCTTCTGCTGCTTCTGGAATTAATTCTTCTACTACAACAAATATCATTGCACCTGCTGCAAAAGAAAGAAGATATGGCATAAATGGTGTAATAAATCTAGAAAACATTATAGTAATAGCTGCACCTATAGGTTCTACTATTCCAGATAAAACACCATAAATAAATGCTTTATTTTTATTTAATCCTTCACTTTTAAGTGGCATTGATATTATAGCACCTTCTGGAAAGTTTTGAATTGCTATTCCTAAAGAAAGAGCAAGTGCAGAAGCAAAATTAATAGCATTTCCATCATTCATAACTGCTGCAAAAGCAATTCCTATAGCCATTCCTTCTGGAATATTATGAAGAACTACTGAAAATACAAGTTTTGTTGTTTTGCTTATATTATATGTTTTTATTCCTTCTTGTTTATTAGTATCTTCTACATGAATATGTGGAATAATCTTATCTAGAAAAAACAAAAATAAAACTCCTAGAATTATACCAACGGCAGCTGGAATAAAAGATAACTTCCCCATTTCACTAGACATATCAATTGATGGAATAATTAATGACCATATTGATGCAGCTATCATAACACCAGAAGCAAAACCTAGTAAAATCTTATTTACCTTTTTACTAATTTCTTTTTTCATTGCATAAACACAAGCTGAACCTAATGATGTTCCTATAAATGGTATAAGAACTCCTATTAAAATATTCATTGTATCCCCCCTTATGAATATTATTTATTCTATTTTATAAATTTATTTTTATTAATTAATAACTATTATCAATTAAATAATACATCTTTTTAGCTAATATTTCAAGCATTTACATATTTTAATTTCACTTCATTTATAAGTAATAAAATAAAACAGCTAAAAGTACCAGCTGTTTTATTACTTAAATCTTAAAATATAACTTTATGTGCCACAAAATGTTCTATATGGAATATTGGTTGGCTTTGGCAATGTAATATATTCTTCTTGATCTTTACTGTATTCAAATGGATTTGATAAAACTTTTAATAATTTCATCATTAAACTATAATCATTATCTTTTACTGCTGCCTCAATAGCTTCTTCTACACGATGATTACGTGGAATTATTGAAGGATTTACACTTTTCATTAATTTTACAACTTCATCCTTTGTCTTATCTTGTCTAGATAATCTTTCATTCCATTTATTATACCAATTACTAAATTCAGAAGTTGTGAACATAGTTGTATCATCTTTTTTATCTAAGGTTAGATTTCTAAAAGTATTAGTATAATCTGCTTCATATTTATGCATCAAACTTAACAAACTATATATTAAATCTTCATCATCTTTTTCTTCATTAAATAATCCAAGTTTTAATCTCATTCCTGAAATATATTTTTCTTTATATATATCCTTAAATTTATTAATTGCAGTTTGAGCTATATCTATAGCTTCTTCTTGATTATCATTTAGTAATGGTATTAGTGTTTCAGCAAATCTAGCTAAATTCCAAGCTATTATATTAGATTGATTTCCATATGCATATCTGCCTTGATGATCAATAGAACTAAAAACAGTAGATGGATCATAGGTGTCCATAAAAGCACATGGCCCATAATCTATTGTTTCACCAGCAATACTTACATTATCAGTATTCATAACTCCGTGAATAAATCCTACCTGCATCCAATTAGATACTAAGGTTGCTTGTTTTTTAATTACTTCTTCTAATAGGAAGATATAAGGATTTTCTTTATTTAATCCTTCTGGATAATGTCTCTTTATCGTATAATCCGCTAAAGCTTTTAAATCTTCATAACTTGCATATCTTGCAGCATATTGGAAGGTTCCTACTCTTATATGGCTAGATGATATACGTGTAAGTATGGCTCCTGGTTCTACTCTTTCACGTGCTACTGATTCTCCTGTAGTTACTACAGCTAAACTACGTGTTGTAGGAATTCCAAGTCCATACATTGCTTCACTAATAATATATTCTCTTATCATAGGTCCAAGGGCTGCCTTTCCATCCCCACCTCTTGAGTATGGTGTTATCCCAGATCCTTTAAGTTGAATATCTACTTTTTCTCCTTTAGGAGTTATATGCTCTCCAAGTAAAACTGCTCTACCATCTCCAAGCATGGTAAAATATCCAAATTGATGTCCTGCATAAGCTTGTGCAATAGGATTTGAGTTGTTTATTAATTTATTTCCTGAAAATATATATCTACCTTCATTACTTTCTAAAATATCTAAATTTAACCCTAAATCTTCAGCTAAATTTTTATTTAAAATGACTATTTTAGGATCTTGAGATAAACTTGGAAGTTGTTTTGTATAGAAAATTTGTGGTAATTCAGAATAGCTATTTTCTATATTAAAACCAGTATTATTTACTTTTTCTCTTTCTAGCATTCTATTTTTCCTTTCAATATTAGTATTTATTTTAGTTTTTCTCTATTAATTTCAAATTATTCCTGAAACATCGCTTATATAAATTAAAAATCCAGTAAATACAATTTTTAAAATTCTTTCAGGTAATTTTTTTAGTAATTTTGAACCAAAAAAACCACCAATTGCACCTCCAATACCGCACAAAGCTCCAACTTTCCAGTCTATATAATGACCTTTATAATAAAAAATGCTACTTGTAATAACCATCATAAGAATACAAAAAATTGATGTCCCTCTTGCTTTTTTTGATGGCACATCTAACAAATAAACAAATGCTGGAACTAAAATCATTCCACCACCAGTAGAAAAAAAACCGCTTATAAAACCAGCAAATAAGCCAACTAATGCTTTTTTTATCATAAAATTCTCACCTTAATTTTATAATTGCCAATTTTTAAAAAAATAAACATAAAATTTACCACCATCTTAAAAGCTTAAATGGCAATATATATTATTTTTTTGCACCTTGGTGTCACAACCAACTAATTTTAAAACTATTGTTGGTTGCTCCAATTCGCACTCATGCTAACAGCACTCGTTTGGTCGCTTACGCGGTGCATCAAAATAATATATATTGCCATCTTTCAACTTAAAACAGTGATATATTTTTAATTTTCTGGTGGTATATAATACTTTGTTCCTACCATTTTATCTGGAAGATATTGTTGTTCCACATAATGTCCTGGAAAATCATGTGGATATAAATAGCCTTGATGGTATCCAAACTGTTCCATCCCTTTTGCTGGTGCATTTCTAATATGCATTGGAACTTCCCCTGTATCTTTATTTGCAACATCTTCCATTGCTATATTTATTGCATTATAGCTTGCATTTGATTT
>ERZ857882.529-NODE-529-length-48599-cov-3.732593_pt1 | contig 48599 bp, 35 predicted proteins | sample MGYA00519697_ERZ857882 | MGnify/ENA primary metagenome ERZ857882 (study PRJEB31778, sample SAMEA3449373) | human gut metagenome | biome: human gut; feature: human-associated habitat; material: faeces | place: United Kingdom | collected 2010/2012 ...
CGTTTCCTGGCACAAGAGGTACGTGAATACCTGGCAGAGATGGGATTCTCCCGTCTGGAAGACATTGTAGGACGTACGGATTTGATTGAAATACGTCCGACAACTCATGAAAAGGCTTCATTGCTCGATTTCAGTAAATTGTTGCATAAAGTCGATAACGGAGCGGCTTTACATAATGTAACGGAACAGCGTCATGAGATAGAGCACGTGAAGGATGTCAGCATGCTGGCTGCTGCACGCGAAGCACTGGAAAACCGTAAGGAGGTATCGTTGGAATATGCCATATCCAATACCGACCGTTCGGTGGGAGCCATGCTTTCTGGGGCCGTAGCTGCCAAGTATGGACAGGCTGGATTGCCCGCACAGACCATCCAGGTGAAGTTCAAAGGTTCAGCCGGACAGAGTTTCGGTGCCTTCCTCGCCCACGGCGTTCATTTCCGCTTGGAAGGAGAAGCGAACGACTATCTGGGAAAAGGCCTTAGCGGTGGCCGCATCAGCCTGATGCCTCCAGTACGTTCCACCTTCGTTGCCGAAGATAATACCATCGCCGGTAATACATTATTATATGGGGCAACCAGCGGGGAAGTCTACATCAATGGCCGTGTCGGCGAACGCTTCTGTGTACGGAACAGCGGAGCTATCGCCGTTGTGGAAGGTGTCGGAGACCACTGTTGCGAATATATGACCGGAGGCCGCGTCGTCGTGCTCGGCCGGACGGGACGGAACTTTGCCGCCGGCATGAGCGGCGGTGTGGCTTATGTATGGAACAAGGCCGGCGATTTCGATTACTATTGCAATATGGAAATGGTCGAACTTTCCCTGATCGAAGACAGCGCCACCCGCAAAGAACTGCATGAACTGATTCGCAAACATTATCATTATACAGGCAGCCACCTGGCCGGCAAAATACTGGATAACTGGGACAAACAGGTAGACGAATTCATCCAGATCGTCCCGATCGAATACAAGAAAGTATTGCAGGAAGAACAGATGAAGAAGTTGCAACAAAAGATCGCAGAGATGCAGCGGGATTATTAAATATCACTTTTCACTCTTAAAATCGAAACAACAATGGCAAATCCAAGAGCATTCCTCACCATACATAGACAAGAGGCAGGTTATCGGCCTGTCGAAGATCGTATCGACGATTTCAGCGAAGTAGAACAAACACTCAACAGCAGCGACCGCCGCCGCCAGGCATCCCGTTGCATGGATTGTGGCGTACCTTTCTGCCACTGGGCGTGCCCCATCGGTAACAAACAACCCGAATGGCAGGACTTCCTCTACAAAGGGCAATGGAAAGAGGCTTACCAGGTACTGGAACAGACCTGCGACTTTCCGGAATTCACCGGCCGCGTCTGTCCCGCCCTTTGCGAAAAAAGCTGTGTACTGAAACTAAGCTGCGACGAACCTGTCACCATCCGCGAAAACGAAGCCGCCATCGTCGAAGCCGCCTTCCGCGAAGGTTATATCCAACCACAACACCCCCGGCGCAATGGCAAACGCGTTGCCGTAGTCGGAAGCGGCCCCGCCGGGCTTACCGCAGCCAACCAACTGAACCGTAAAGGTTACGAAGTGACAGTCTTTGAAAAAGATGAATTACCGGGTGGCCTGCTCCGTTTCGGCATACCCAATTTCAAACTGGGGAAAAACATCATCGATCGCCGTATCCGCCTAATGGAGAAAGAAGGAATCAAATTCCGCGTAAACACGATGGTCGGCAAAGAAGTGACGGCCCGGGATATTGTCAAAGACTTCGATGCCGTCTGCATCGCCATCGGTTCGGAAATACCGCGCGACCTCCCGATCGAAGGCCGTAACCTGAAAGGCGTTCATTTCGCCCTTGAACTGCTGGGTCAACAGAACCGCCTCCTCGAAGGCATCGCCATCCCCCCTAAAAACATCATCAATTGCAAAGGCAAGAAAGTCCTGATAATCGGTGGTGGTGATACGGGCAGCGACTGCGTCGGAACAGCCAACCGTCATGGTGCCGCCAGCGTCACCCAGATCGAGATCATGCCCCAGCCGCCTGTCGGACACAATCCCGCAACTCCCTGGCCCATGTATCCACAGGTACTGAAAACCAGCAGCAGCCACGAAGAAGGTTGCATCCGTCGCTGGAATCTGGCTTCCTGCCACTTTATCGGCGATAAAAACATACTGAAAGGTGTGGAAGTGGAAGAAGTGGAATGGATACCGTCGGATAACGGAGACCGTCCCGAAATGAAAATGACCGGAAAGAAAGAGATCATCGAAGCCGACCTGGTTTTCCTTGCCATGGGTTTTGTCCATCCCGAACAGGAAGGTCTTGTAAAAGAACTCTCCCTAGCTGTGGACGGACGTAAGAATATCGCCGTCGACAGTCAAAATCAAATCGCCGGCAGTAACCTCTTCGCTTGTGGCGATGCCGTCAGCGGAGCCAGTCTGGTCGTACGGGCAATGGCCTCGGGACGCAAGGCAGCAAAAGCAATTGACAAATATCTAACAAAATAAAACAACAGGATTATGTGTGGCATTACAGCAATCTTCAACATTCGTGAAGGAGCCTCCGCCCTCCGACAACAGGCGCTTGAAATGAGTAAACGTATCCGTCACCGCGGCCCGGACTGGAGCGGGATTTATCAGGGTAAAACCGCCATCCTCGCCCACGAACGTCTTTCCATCGTCGACCCGGCTTCCGGTGGCCAACCGCTGAAAAGCAGAGACGGTAAACTGATCCTTACCGTCAACGGTGAAATCTACAACCACCGTAAGATTCGTGAAGAATTGAAAGGAGAATATGAATTCATGACCGGCTCTGACTGCGAAGTCATCCTCGCCCTCTACCGCAAATACGGTACCGGTTGCGTGGAAAGGTTAAGCGGAATCTTTGCCTTCGCCCTCTACGACGAAGAAAACGACACCTATCTCATTGCCCGCGACCCGATCGGCGTCATACCTTTATATATGGGTTACGACGACCACGGACATCTTCTCGTCTCCTCCGAACTGAAAGGTCTGGAAGGCTTCGCCACCATCTACGACCAGTTCAAGCCCGGCCACTACTTTTACAGCAAAGATACGGACCTTACGAAATGGTACATCCGCGACTGGATGGATTACGAAAACGTGAAAGACAACCCCGCCAGCATAGAAGAACTCCATGACGCTCTCGAAGCTGCCGTGCAACGCCAGTTGATGAGCGACGTACCTTATGGCGTGCTCCTTTCCGGCGGCCTGGATTCGTCCATTACTTCCGCCATCGCCAAGAAATATGCTGCCAAGCGTATCGAGACCGGAGGTAAAGCCGATGCCTGGTGGCCGCAACTTCACTCTTTCGCCATCGGCTTGAAAGGTGCCCCCGACCTGATCGCCGCCCGCAAGGTAGCCGATGCGATCGGAACCGTCCACCACGAGATCAACTACACGATCCAGGAAGGTCTGGACGCCCTCCGCGACGTTATCTATTATATCGAGACCTACGATGTAACGACCGTACGTGCTTCTACCCCGATGTATCTCCTTTCCCGCGTCATCAAAAGCATGGGTATCAAAATGGTTTTGAGTGGCGAAGGAGCCGACGAAGTGTTCGGTGGCTATCTGTATTTCCACAAAGCACCGGATGCCAAGGCATTCCACGAAGAGACATTGCGTAAGATAAGCAAACTCTATCTATATGATTGTTTGCGTGCCAACAAAAGCCTCTGTGCCTGGGGTGTGGAAGGCCGTGTTCCCTTCCTCGACAAAGAATTTCTCGACGTTGCCATGCGCCTGAACCCGGCTGCCAAAATGTGTCCGGGCAAGACTGTCGAGAAGAAGATCCTCCGCGAAGCCTTTGCCGATATGCTGCCCGAAGAGATCGCCTGGCGTCAGAAAGAACAGTTCTCCGACGGCGTTGGCTACAGCTGGATCGATACATTGAAAAAGATCACTTCCGAACTGATCACCGACGAAGAGATGAAACAAGCCGCCGACCGTTTTCCGATCAATACGCCGCAAAACAAGGAAGAATATTATTACCGTACGATCTTCGAAAAACACTTCCCGAGTGAGAGTGCCGCACGCAGCGTACCATCCGTCCCGAGCGTTGCCTGCTCGACAGCCGAAGCACTGGCCTGGGATGCTGCCTTCAGGAATATGAACGAACCGAGCGGACGTTCCATCAAAGGGGTACACGAAGCGGCTTATTAATGGAGAAAACCGTATTGGGCAAAAAATAGATACAGTATTATTTCTCAATCAATTACAGTTTCCTCGTAGTTCCGTATTCAGGAAACTCCAGTTCCCTCCGCAGGAAACTACAATTTCCTAGGCAGGGAACTCGCGTTTCCTAAGCAAGAAACTAGAGTTTCCTGCTTAGGAAATTATAAACAGATAGTTTGCCATCAAAAAATTCCTTCTGACAGTTACAAAAAATCTTCTCGAACCGGATTGAACGTGTCAATCAGAACACCGGCTTCCACACACTCGCAACCATGCAAAACTCCCGATTTCATATAAACGCCATCCCCAGTCCGGATAACCTTGGTTTCCCCATCCGTCGTAAACTTAAAAACGCCACTTGCCACATAGGTAACCTGCGTATGGGGATGCGTATGAGGCGCACCGACCGCTCCCGCTTCAAATTTCACTTTCACCATCATCAGATCACCATTATATCCCATGATCTGACGCTGCACACCTCCACCGAGATCCTGCCATCCTATTTCTTTTTCAAACTGAAAATTAGCACTTTCGTGATTCATAAATTCTTATTTATTAATTCCTGTTCAGGCTGTAAAGATAAATGATAATGTAGTTTTTTCAAATTTTCATAGGGTATCCGGTGCTTTTATACGTCAATTATTCGACATTCAGATACTTTGCTTAGTAATTACACATGAAAAACATTATAAATACTAAATTAATATTTTTACCAAATGAAATTAAGATTGATTGTATGTTGTCTGTTACTATCCATAGGTAGTATATGGGCCAAAGACGATGCACGTAAGGCTTCAGAAGCACTTATCAAAAGAGTTATTCCTGAAAAAGCATCCTCGTTCAAAGTGGAAATGTTTCAGCCGAAGGATGGAAAAGATTGTTTTGAAATTGAATCGAAAGGCAATAAGATCATATTACGCGGTAACAATGGAGTTTCTGTGGCCTCTGCTTTATACCATTATCTGAAATACTACTGTAACGCGCATATATCCTGGAACGGAGATAACCTGAATCTTCCGTCGCGATTGCCTGAAGTGCCGGAAAAAATAATCCGCCCCACAGCTTTCGACCACCGCGTTTATCTGAATTACTGTACGATCAGTTACACAATGGCCTGGTGGAACTGGGAACGTTGGCAACGTGAAATAGACTGGATGGCCATGCACGGTATCAATATGCCTTTGGCAGTGATCGGACAGGAAGCAGTTTGGCAAAACACCTTACGCCGTTTTAAAATGAATGACGATGAAATCCGTACCTTCTTAGTCGGTCCGGCTTTCCAGGCATGGCAATGGATGACAAACATCGAAACATACGGAGGCCCGTTACCTCAATCATGGATCGATTCTCATCAGGCACTCGGACAACAGATATTGGAACGTCAGCGTGAACTGGGAATGACACCGATCCTGCAAAGTTTTACAGGTTTTGTTCCCATCAAATTGAAAGAAAAATATCCGGACGCCCGCATCAAAGACAAAAACCGTTGGTGCAACGCATTCACAGCAACCGTTCAGTTAGATCCCCTCGACCCTTTATTCAAAGAAATGGGACAAGCCTTTCTGGAAGAACAACAGAAATTATACGGAACCAATCATATATATGCAGCCGATCCCTTCCATGAAGGAGCAGCTCCCAGCAACGAAAAGTCATATCTCGAAGCGGTAGGGAAAGTAATATGGGAAGTCGCATCCGGTTTTGACCCTGAAGCTGTTATTGCCATGCAAACCTGGTCGTTACGTGAAGCTATTACACGCACATTCCCTCAGGACCGTTTGTTATTACTGGATTTAGGAGGCTGGAATGTAGAAAAATTCAATAGCTTCTGGAACTATCCGTATGTGGCCGGCGTACTGCATAACTATGGCGGACGTGTTTACATGGGTGGCAATCTGGCCTTATACGCCAAAAATGCACACGAACTGAAACAAAGCCCCAAAGGAGGCAATATACAAGGCATCGGCCTCTTCCCGGAAGCAATCGAACACAACCCGGTCGTTTACGAACTGTCTACAGAAATAACCTGGATGCAGGATGCACCCGACCTGCAAAAATGGATTACCGATTATGCACGTGCCCGCTACGGAAAACTACCGGCCGGTGCAGAACAAGGTTGGAAAGTCTTACTGGAAACAGTCTATGGAAGTAAAGCCGGTAGATTACCCAGCACAGAAAGTGTCATGTGTGCCCGTCCGGCTTTAACCATCCAGAAAGTCGCCGCTAATGGAGATTTGAGTCGCCCTTATTCTACCGTTCGTTTATGGGATGCGGTCGATCATTTTCTTCAGGCTTCCAACGATCTGAAAAAAAGTGACACCTACCGTTATGACCTGGTGGATGTGATGCGCCAGTGTCTTTCCGACCTGTCTTTGCCTCTACAAAAACAGATAACAGAAGCCTATTTGGCCGAAGATAACGAAAAGTTACAACAAGCCGGAGAACAGTTCCTGGCATTGATCGATGACTTCGACCGCCTGTTGGGTACCCGCTCTACTTTCCTGCTTGGCAAATGGATTAAAGAAGCACGCCAAAGGGGAACGACTGAGGAAGAAAAAGATTTATATGAATGGAATGCCCGTACATTAGTTACAGTATGGGGCCCAAATCATTCTTCCGCTCACCTGTTTGAATATTCAAACCGTCAATGGGCCGGCTTAATGAAAGGGTATTATAAACCACGTTGGGAGAAATTCATCAGCTACCTGAAAGCCCAGCCCAAAGGAGAATGGCGCTACGACGAACAATATATCCGTAAATCATTAGGAGGACGTCCCGCATTGGATGCCAGCGATTTCTATACTCGTTTAACGAATTGGGAATATGATTGGGCGTTTAACAAAGACGTTTATCCGGATACTCCGCAGGGAGACGAGATTGAAATCGTAAAAGAATTATATGCCAAATGGCTTCCTGTTATGAAACAGGCTAATAAATAAATCTGAGAACTTTTCGGATCTCACCGAAACTGACAGGTTTACAGAGATGCAATTCCGTTATTCGGATAATGACGATAACAGAATTGCATCTTTACATTACTTATAATCGTTAAAAACCATTTTAATAGAAGAATTAAAAGCGGTCGTTTTATTTGAGTTCTTGAAGAACTCGGGTTAAAACCACATCACATAACAGTTTGTTTTTCAACCCATAAAACAAAAACTACTCAATAAGTTTATCCTGGATATTACTATATGTATAACTTTTATAATATAAGAATCCTTTTGATTAATGTCAGGTTTTTAACTACTTGTAATAAAAATACCTTATATTTGCATCATGTGGATGCAATAGTTCTTCAAGAACTACGCACTAGCTAAAAATCATATTCCCCCATTGCAATAGATAAAATGAAGGAAAAGGAGAAGGAGATAAATTCCATTGATAGTTTGTTTTGGAGAATTGCTATAAAAGATGACGAGATAGCATTTCGTACTCTTTTTTTTCAATTTTTCTCTCCTTTATGTGTTTTTGCCCATAGATATATTGACAGATGGGAGACTTGTGAAGACATTGTACAGGAAACTTTTTTCAAAATATGGAAAAACAGAAAGAATATAGAAATCAATACATCTAGCCGTAACTTTCTTATCACAAGTGTAAAAAACACCTGCATAGATTTCCTGCGTAAACAGGAAACAGAACAAAACTGGCAGCAAAAAGAAATCGAGAACAATACTTCATGGTATACCTCCGGAGATATCTACTCAACGATTGAACTGGAACAGATGCTTTCGGCAGCACTTGCCAAACTTCCTGACAACATACGGATTGTTTTTGAAAAAAACAGATTCGAAGGTATGACATACACTGAGATCGCAGCCGAACATAATATTTCAGTCAAGACAGTAGAAGCCTATATGACAAAAGCGTTAAAACATCTTCGCGTTGAACTGAAAGATTACCTCCCGCTTATGCTCCTGTTACTCTGGTAATACAAAAAACATTCTTTAACATAGGGGATCTTTTATGCCATACGTCTAATTTATAAAAGAACGAAAGTGGATATTCATACAGAACATATAATAGCATATCTTGAAGGACGTTTATCCAACGAAGAAAAGAACGCTTTCAAGCAACAGCTACAATCCTCCCCCGACTTCAAAAAGGAAGTAGATGATATTCGTTTTATCTGGGAAACTACGGCAGAACTTAAACTGCATAAGCAAATAAACACCCGGCAGAACTGGGAAAAAGTCTCAAGACAAATCGCTATTGATAAGTACAAAAAGAAAATCCTGAGTTTTATCCGGACTTCAGCAGCAGTACTGCTGATCCCTGTTCTGATCGCGACCTATTCCCTGTTCAATACGCTGAAGGATTGGAACAACCTGCCGGTAGAACAAGTGGAATTGACAACGGCCTATGGTTTGATTTCCAAAATCACCCTTCCCGACGGATCCGAGGTATGGTTAAACTCCGGTTCCTCCATCTCCTACCCCAAACGTTTTACCGACAACAAAAGAAACATACAACTGACGGGAGAAGCATATTTTAAAGTAACTTCTGATAAATCGAACCGCTTCGATGTATTAACGCCCAATGGATTGCAAGTCAGTGCCTACGGTACGGAGTTCAATGTTAAGGCATATGAAGATGAAGATAAAATAGAGGCAACTCTAGCCAAAGGGCATATTGAAGTCACAGAAATAGGCCAGCCGGTTTCCAGGACTTTACGTCCGGGAGAACAGGTCGTATATTATAAAAATACCAGTAGAATGGAAGTTGACAAAGTTAATCTGGCTGTCGAAACTTCATGGAAAGACGGAAAAATGATATTCAGACGAGCTAACATGAATGAAATCGTGCAACGACTCGCCCGCCATTTCAATGTCGATATCAAACTGGAAGGCGAAGAATTGTATGACTATAACTATTCCGCTACTTTTACCACAGAGACACTAAGTGAAGTTTTACTCCTACTGGAAAAAACAGCACCTATAAAATGTACAGTGATAGAACCTAAACAAACAGATGATTTCACTTATTCACGACGCACCGTTATCATAAAAACGATAAAGTAACACACACCATCAAAGAAAAAAGAAAAAAAGTGGATTTTAACATAGGGTGTTTGCCCGCACGTCACGTCTAATATAAAAATAAAAACAAATGTTATAAATGTTAACTTAAAAGAAGTATTATATGAGAACAGACACTTAAAGAAAAAGCAGGAAAACGCTGGTTACATTTTCCTGCTTCAATCAAACAAATTACCAATCCGAAAATCTCACCTGACGAATGGTAATCCCCAATTAAGTTATTTTCAAACCTAATTAAATTTGATAATGTGAAATTATGAAGAATTTATCAAACCTAGAAGGTTTTAAGTCTAATTTTGACTTATTACCAAAAATTCCAATGCGTATGAAACTCGCTGCATTCTGTTTAACCTGCTTTTTAAGTACGGCAAGTGCAGGCACCTTGTACTCACAATCTGCCCGAATTTCTTTAGACATGAGGAATGCTTCTGTTGAACAAGTTTTACAGGAAATTGAAGAAAGTTCCGAATTTTACTTCATGTACAACAGCAAGCTCGTTAATGTTGACCGCAAAGTAAACATCAAAGTCAAAGACAAGTCTATTGAAACTATCTTAAATGAAATTTGCAAAGCTGCAAACATTGAGTATAGTGTAAATGACAAGCAAATCATCCTGCGCCCGAAAGGAATGGATGCAAATGCTACTCAGCAAAAAACAAAAACCATCAAAGGTATTGTCAATGATCAGTTAGGTCCTATTACCGGAGCAAACGTTTCTGTAAACGGTACTACTATCGGTACAATCACCGACATGGATGGTCGTTTCACTTTGGAGGTTCCGGAAAATGCGACATTACAAGTATCTTTTATCGGTTACCTGACTCAAAATGTAAAAGTGGAGGGACAAACCGATTTTACAATCTCCATGAAAGAGGATACACAAAAATTGGACGAAGTGGTTGTTATCGGCTACGGTACACAAAAGAAAATGAACCTGACAGGATCGGTAGCTACAATCTCTGCTGAAAACATTGCAACTATTCCGGTTTCCAATATTTCCAATGCGATGGCCGGACGTATGCCGGGTATCTTCTCTTACAATAAATCCGGTATGCCCGGTGTATCTTCCCCGATCACCATCCGTGGGACCAATACACCCAACAATACAAACCCAACTTACGTAATCGACGGTGTTGTCCGTGAAAAAGCCGACTTCGATGCCTTGGACCCGAATACAATCGAAAACATCTCCGTACTGAAAGATGCAGCCTCGGCCGCCGTTTACGGTTCGCGTGCAGCAAACGGTGTGATTGTTGTTTCAACCAAACGCGGTAAGAATCAAAAACCACAATTCAGCTATTCAGGATTATTCGGTACCGAACGCTCAACACGTAAACCGGAAGTATTGAGCGCATACGATAGAACAGTGTATCTGAATAACAAATTCATGTACAACGGTATTCCTGAAACCGACACCCGTTACTACACCGCCGACGAACAAGAATACTTCAAAACGCATAGTACAGACTGGGTAGATTTAGCTTGGAGAAACCCATTCACAATGCAACATAACCTAAGCGTCAATGGTGGTAGTGAACGTATCAATTATTATATGTCAATCGGCTATTTCGATCAAACCGGAACATTCGATAATTTGGATTTTCAACGCTACAGTTTCCGTTCAAATGTAGATGCCAAAGTAGCTGACAATTTTACGATCGGCTTAGATGTCGACGGAAACATGGGTGATCAGCGGACTCCCTATTGGCCTTACGATTCCGACCAGGAATTGATGAATGATATGTATCGTGCTTTGTTAAACTTCCCGTCTACCGAACCGGCTTATGTAAACGGAAAACCGAATGCAACCATCTACAACTGGAACGTTTTGGAAGCCATTAAAAACGGACACCGATCCAAGAAAAAGAACACCCTGAATACCAAATTAAGTGCTAAATGGGATATTCCTTGGGTTGAAGGATTGAGTGCCAATGCAATGTTCAACTACCGCCGGTATTATGAGAATTACAAAACCGTCGGTAAAGCCTATACGTTATATATGCACGAAACATCCGGTGAGCATAACCACATCATCCGTGATGATGCGTCCGTTACCGGAACACGTACAAGAACAGAAAACGGAAACTTTGTTCGAAAAGATTTCAACGAAACCAGTTCGTACACATTGAACCTGCAATTGAACTATAACCATACATTCGGGAAACACGACATTGGAGCCATGTTCTTATATGAACAATTCGAACAATGGGGAGATAATTTTTGGGCTCAACGCAAAGAATTGCTTTCACCATCTTTGGAACAATTGTTTGCAGGTAGTGCTGATAGCCAATGGAAAGATGCCAGCGGTAACGAATCTGAAATCGGGCGTATCGGTTATGTAGGGCGTGTCAATTACGGCTTTGACAACAGATATTTGTTAGAAGCCAACTTCCGTTACGACTCTTCCGTAAAATGGATTCCGGGAAAACGTTGGGGATTCTTCCCGTCGGTTTCTGCCGGATGGCGTGTAACAGAAGAAAACTTCTTCAAATCGAATGAAAAACTAAGCTTCATCAACAATTTGAAACTTCGTGCATCCTATGGTACCTTAGGTAATGATGGAGGAAGCGATGTTGCTTATTACCAATATTTGAGCAAATTCAACACCGGTAGCAACGTTGTTTTTGGAAGTGGGGCAACCGGTATTCTACCAGGGGTTTATCCTAGTAGAGGCATTACGTGGGAAACAACCACAACGGCCGATGTCGGTTTCGACCTCGGATTATGGAACGGATTATTGAGCTTGGAATTCGATTACTTCCATAAAAAGACCAAAGATATCCTGATGGCTCGTACACGTACGATACCGGAAACGTTCGGTGCCAGCCTTCCGAAAGAAAACTATGCTGAAATGGTCAACCAAGGTTGCGAGTTTTTAGTACGTCACGACAACAAGATTGGAAATTTCAACTACTATGTGTCAACCAACTTTTCTTTCGCCCGCAACCATTACACGAAAATTGATGAATCAGCTAATGCTTACGAATGGGAATTGAAAACAGGTCGTCCAATTAACTTTATCACTGGCTATATCGCCGATGGCATTGCCCGTACCGACGAAGACCTTGTCGGTTTGCCTAAATATAATGGAGGTTTCAATTGGTCAAAAGGAGATATCATCTTGCAAGATATACATGGTGCAGGCGGTGTTGGTGGTCCCGATGGAATAGTCGATGGTAATGACAAAGCAGTCCTTTCATTATATAGTAAAGATCCTGAAATCATCTACGGTATCAGTTTAGGTGGTGAATGGAAAGGACTTGATTTCACAGCATTCTTCCAAGGAGTCGGCCATCGTTCAATCATGTTCCCTAACCGCGGCGATACGTGGACAGAACAAACAGTTTTGAATATCTGGTCGGATGCTTATTCTCCCGATAATATCAATGGAAAATATCCGCGTGTAGGAGGTACAGGATCTGTAGGAGCCAATAGTCAAGCTTCTACATTCTGGCTGATGAATGGTAATTATTTCCGTTGTAAAAATATCGAAATCGGTTATACATTGCCTAAGCAATGGATGAGTTCGATCGGTGTAGACCGTTGCCGTCTTTATGTGTCAGGGACTAACTTGTTCGTGTTAGACCACATCGGCATTTACGATCCGGAAAATAGCGGCGACCGTGGTGCTTACCAATATCCGTTGACAAAGAGTTTCAACTTCGGTATTAATGTTAGTTTCTAATTATTTGAGTAATTCGATATGAAAAAAATATTTATTACATGTGCAGCCATTTTGGCTTTATCATCTTCATGTTCCAGCATACTGGATAAAGAAGATTTGAGTTCTATCTCAGAAGAGCAAGTTTGGGTTGATAAAACATTAACAACCTCTTTCTTGAATGCATTATATACATCTATTCCAGCATGGGATACGTCTGTTGCTGATGCCTCAGACGAAGCCACAGGTGGTGGTTCTTGGACAAATGGTACCATTACCCCGGATAGTCCTATCTGGTACTGGCCGTATGCAAACATACGCAATTGTAACATTTTCATACAAAATGCTTCAAACCCGGAGGTATGTACTATTGACCGTGAGCTGGCAGATCGTTTGATCCATGAAGCTCGTTTCATCCGGGCTTACCTCTACTTTGAAATGGTAAAACGTTATGGCGGCGTGCCTTTGATAACAGTACCTCAAGAGATAACAGACGACCTTTTTGTTAAACGTAATTCAACCGAAGAGTGCTTCGAGTTCATCATTAATGAATTAAACGCTTGTGCTGAAAAACTACCCGATACATACGATGCCAGTGAATTGGGACGTATTACCAAAGGAGGAGTTAAAGCTTTCTTAGGACGAGTATTGTTGTTTCGTGCCAGTCCGCAATTCAATCCTAACAACAAACTCGAACAGTGGCAAACGGCATATGACCACAACAAGGCAACACTTGAATACTTGATCGGTCAAGGACATGCCTTATACGAAGACTACGGTGAATTATTCTTGGAAGAAATGAACAAAGAAGTAATCTTTGCCATCCGCTATGAAAACCCGACCCGTACGCATAAGCGCGATGCGGCAGTTCGTCCGATCAAATTCTCACAAAATGCTTCCGGTGGCTGCCATCCGACACAAGAGGTTATCGACCGCTTCCCAACTATCGATGGTGGAACCTACACCTATGCCGATTGGGAAAAAGAAGGTAGCGGAGATATCTTTAAGTTGTGGGAAAACCGTGACAATCGTTTCTATGCAACAATAGTTTACCAAGGTAGTACCTATTTCAATGAAAAAATGGAATTGAATGAAGATGCTCAAAATGACTATGCGTATGGGAAAAACATGGGTACTCGAACTGGATATTATTCCAAAAAAGGTATCAATCAGAGTTTGTCAATTGATGAATGTCAGAAATCAGGAACCGACTACATTGACATCCGCTTAGGCGAAGTTATGTTGAACTATGCAGAAGCAGCGGTAGAGGTTGGTAAACTGGATGAAGCATTCGATATGCTAAAACAAATCCGTAAACGTGCCGGTATCAAAGAAACCAGTTCTAATCCGGACATGAAAGGAATGCTTTACGGTTTGAATCCGAAGATGAGTCAAGAAGAAATGCGTGAAGCTGTACATGAAGAACGTTTCATAGAATTGTTGTTCGAACAAAAACGCTTATGGGATATGCGTCGTTGGATGATCTACGACAAATTAATGACAGGTCAGGAAAAACGTCATGCATTAGTGATGACCAAAAAAGGAGATGGAAGTTATTCCACCCATCTGTTCGACCGCGACAACACCCCCATGATCACAAACGAACAAATGTATTTCCTACCAATGAAACGAGGCGAAATGAGCAACAACCCTAACCTGGAACAAACAAAAGGTTGGGAAAATGGTACATTCGATCCGCAGGCAGGACTGTAATAGTAAATAACAGACCACATCTGCGTATCATTTTACAAAAAGACGGCATTCCCCTCGAATTACTTACAATTCGTACGGAATGCCGTCCTTTTTATGCCCTTCTATGAACATAAAGACACAACCAAACCTGCCAACAAGAGTAGCTTTAACGATATTTCAACAACTTTTCACTTACAGCAACTTACAATACACACAGATTATTTGTTATACAGTTACGAATTATTACGTAAAACCGCTTTATTGAATCAAATTATCACACAATAGAGATTCAAAGGACATTTGGATACGTTCAATGATTATAATATATCAAAACGTCGTATATTTGTATCGTAATAAAACAAAAGGAAACAATAACAGGAGTAAAACAAATAAAATGACAAATCCAGTTAGATTCACAAAGATGCACGGAGCCGGTAACGACTATATATACGTAAACACGATGGCTTATCCCCTGGAAAACCCGGAAAAGCAAGCTGTCAGGTGGAGCGCTCTCCATACAGGCATCGGGTCGGATGGATTAGTACTGATAGGTTCATCTGAAAAAGCCGATTTCAGCATGCGGATATTCAATGCAGACGGTTCCGAGGCCATGATGTGCGGAAACGCTTCCCGCTGCATCGGCAAATATGTATATGATGCAGGACTGACCGATAAAAAGACAGTCACCCTCGAAACATTATCCGGCATTAAAGAACTTCAGCTGACCGTTTCGGATGATGATACCGTCAGTGAAGTAACAGTCGATATGGGAACACCCGAAATCGGCGAATCGGCCCTCGAACTGGAAGTCGGCGGACAGGTTTACATCGGAACCGTCGTGTCAATGGGCAACCCTCACCTGGTTATTTTTGTTAATGATATAAACGATATCGACTTACCGGCTATCGGACCTAAGCTGGAAACACACGCCTTCTTCCCCGACCGGACCAATGTTGAGTTTGTAGAGGTTTTAAAAGACGATGAAGTCCGGATGCGGGTATGGGAACGGGGCTCGGGCATCACCCAGGCTTGCGGAACAGGAGCTTGTGCTACAGTTGTAGCCGGTGTCGTATGCGGTAAGACGAAACGAAAAACAAAAGTATTCATGGACGGCGGCCCACTCACCATCCACTGGGACGAAAACTCAGGAAAGGTCTATATGACCGGAGGAGCAGTCACCGTATTTGAAGGAATAATAGAGAAGTAACACAAAAAGCAAAACAAAGGGCCGACAACCCCGACAAGACAACAACATAAAACAATTGAACGAATATGGCACTGATTAATGAACATTTCCTGAAACTGCAAAGCAGTTACCTGTTTTCCGACATCGCGAAAAAGGTAAACAGTTTCAAAGTGACACACCCTAAAGACAAAATAATCCGCATGGGAATCGGTGATGTAACACAGCCCCTGGCACCTGCCGTCATCGAAGCCATGCATAAGGCAGTGGATGATTTGGCTTCTACAGAGAATTTCCACGGTTACGGCCCCGAACAGGGATACAGCTTCCTGATCGACGCAATCATCAAGAATGATTATGCCAGCCGCGGCGTATTCCTGGAGCCGGGAGAGGTCTTCGTCAGCGACGGTGCCAAAAGCGATTGCGGAAATATCGGCGATATTCTCCGCCACGACAACAGTATCGGGGTACTCGATCCGGTCTACCCCGTTTACATAGACTCCAACGTCATGAGCGGACGCACCGGAGTATTGGAAGACGGCAAATGGAGCGATGTTGTTTACATCCCCTGCACGGAAGCAAACAACTTCACGCCCGAACTGCCGGCCCGCAGGGTGGACATACTCTACCTCTGTTACCCGAACAATCCGACGGGAACAACCCTGACGAAAGACGAGTTGAAGAAATGGGTAAACTATGCATTGGCAAACGACGTCCTGATTATGTACGACTCGGCTTACGAAGCCTACATCCAGGACCCGAACATCCCCCACTCGATCTACGAAATCAAAGGGGCGAAGAAAGTAGCCATCGAATTCCGCAGTTTCTCGAAGACAGCGGGTTTCACCGGAGTACGCTGCGGATACACGGTTGTCCCGAAAGAACTGAACGGCTTCACGCTGGGAGGCGAACGGGTACAGTTGAACAAACTATGGAACCGCCGGCAGACGACCAAATTCAACGGAACCAGCTACATCACCCAGCGGGGTGCCGAAGCGGTTTACTCTCCGGAAGGCAAAGAACAGGTAAAAGCAACGATTCATTACTATATGACCAACGCACGGATTATGAGAGAAGCCCTCCAGGGTTGCGGCTTGAAGGTGTATGGCGGCGAAAACGCCCCTTACCTCTGGGTGAAAGCCCCGAAAGGTCTCACCTCCTGGAAATTCTTTGATAAACTATTGTACGAAGTCAACATCGTCGGGACACCGGGCGTAGGTTTCGGTCCGAGTGGCGAAGGTTATCTAAGACTCACCGCCTTTGGCGACAGGGACGACACTTTGGAAGCTATGGCCAGGCTGAAGAAGTGGCTCTGAAGAATTGAAAATTGAAAATTAAGGATTTGCAATTAGCAACTGACAATTAAGGAGCAAACGTTTCTCCGGGCAAATTAAGAACGAAGCAGGAAAAGCGCATTCTGCAACGTTACCGGCAAAGGCCTCTATTAGTAGTAAACAAAAAAAGAAACATTATGAAAACAATGACTTTCAGGCAACCAGTTTTGGCTGCTACGGCTCTACTTATGCCTTTTACGACCTTTGCGCAAGAGGGAAACAAGAAAAAGAAATCTGCGTTCATCTGCGCCCGTCTGTGTCATCTGCGTGCTATGAGGGCACCTGGCAGAAGCAGCTACGCAATGAAGAACAAAGATTATTTAAGTATTTGATTTAGGTTATCTCATAAAAAGGACTGTATAGAGAAGTCGGCCGCTGCTTTTCGTTTTATAGAATGTTATACCGCTTGACCACACCTGACTATGGCAGGCAGCTCTATACCTCCTTTTTATCAACTATCAAAAAAGTAAGGTTATGAAAAAGATTGAAGCTATTATTCGCAAAACCAAATTCGAAGATGTGGAAGAAGAGGGATGGTGTGAATCGCACTACTCGGACAGGGCAAGTCCCTCCCCTCGGGTACGATAGTACCTCATCCGGATGAGGCTATCTACCACACCGGGATGAGGCAGTTCACATCATCAGGATAAGGCGGTTCACATCATCGGGATGAGGCAGACAACCGCATCCGGGTGCGGTACCATAGGATACGGGAAGGGAGGCAATCCCTCTCCTCCCATACCGACAATGACAATCAACATTTTAAACTATATACACATGTCACTGATTATTCCAAAAGATTACAAACAGACGCTTACACCGGAAACAACCGAGCAAGCGATTCAGATGTTAAAAACCAGCTTCCAGGAAAAACTGTCGAAAGCGTTGAACCTGCGCCGCGTAACCGCCCCTTTATTCGTTCTCTCGGGAACCGGCATCAACGATGACCTGAACGGGGTGGAACGTGCCGTCAGCTTCCCCATTCACTGTATGGGCGAACGGCAGGCAGAAGTCGTCCACTCGCTCGCCAAATGGAAACGGATGAAACTGGCGGCCTATCGTATCCCTGCCGGCTACGGACTTTATACCGACATGAATGCCATCCGCGGCGACGAAGACCTCGACAATCTTCACTCGCTATATGTTGACCAGTGGGACTGGGAAAAAACCATCCGCCCGGAAGACCGCAACCTGGATTACCTGAAACGTACCGTACGCTGCATTTACACGCTACTGAAAGAAATCGAGGAGATGGTCTACAACCAGTATCCTCACATCACTCCTTCCCTGCCGGACAACATCACCTTCATCCATGCGGAAGAATTACAAAAGATGTACCCGGGCATTCCTCCCCGTGAACGCGAAAACAAAGCAGCCGCTAAATTCGGTGCCATCTTCGTTATCGGCATCGGCGGTGAACTGACAAACGGGGAGAAACACGACGGACGTGCCCCTGACTATGACGACTGGAGCACGGTCAACTCCGATGGCTTCAACGGCCTGAACGGTGACATCATCCTTTGGAACGACGTCTTGCAATGTGCCTTCGAACTGTCATCCATGGGTATCCGTGTCGACAAGGAAGCCCTGCGCCGGCAGCTGCAAGAACGCGGATGCCCCGAACGTGCTGCCCTGGAGTTCCATAAGATGTTGCTCGACGGCCGCCTCCCGCAATCCATCGGCGGCGGCATCGGCCAGAGCCGCCTCTGCATGTTCTTCCTCCGCAAAGCACATATCGGCGAGGTACAGGCTTCGATATGGCCGGAAGAACAGTTCGAGGTCTGTAAACAAAATAACATTATATTATTATAACTCACTTTTCTCTTGAAAGAAAAGTAAGCAAAAGTTCAAGGCTTCACCTGCCTCGCTACTCAGCATCCTGCGTTCGCTGTCGTCTGCGAACTCGCTTCGCTCAAACAACGCAGCCTCCGGGCGCTCACTCCGGATACTTCGCTTGACGCTCGCCAGCTGAGGCCGGAAAAGCAAAGCTCCGCTTTGCATGGGTATGGCCGATACCTCCCGCTATATAGGTATCAGTATCGGCCATCCTAAGAGAACGCAAAGCGTTCTTAGCAAGGCCTCAACGGGTGAGCGTCCGCGGAGGGGGAAGACGGAGCGCCCCGAGCATCTGCTGTTTGAGCGCAGCGAGTTCAGATGCGACAGCGTAGTCTTCCACCGGAGCAGCGAAGCCGGTGCAGCCTTGATCTTTTGTTTACTTTTGGATCAAGCCAAAAGTAAAAATCCTATATTATGTCAAAGTTAAGATTCAGAGTAGTAGAATCGGCCTTCAAGAAAAGAGCCGCCGAAGTAGCCGCCCCGGCAGAACGTCCGTCGGAATATTTCGGAAAGAACGTATTCAACCGCGAGAAGATGTTCAAGTATCTTCCGGAAAAAGCCTATGCCAGACTGGTCGACTCCATCGACAACGGTACCCCCCTCGACCGCGAGACTGCCGACGCCGTAGCCGCCGGTATGAAGAAATGGGCCATCGAAATGGGTGCAACACATTATACCCACTGGTTCCACCCCCTCACCGAAGGGACAGCCGAAAAACATGACGCTTTCGTCGAACACGACGGCAAAGGCGGCATGGTCGAAGAGTTTTCCGGCAAACTGCTCATACAGCAGGAACCCGATGCCTCCAGCTTCCCGAACGGCGGTATCCGTAATACGTTCGAAGCCCGCGGTTACTCCGCCTGGGACCCTTCCTCTCCTGCTTTTATCGTGGGTGACACCCTGTGTATCCCGACCATCTTCATCGCCTACACCGGCGAATCCCTCGACTATAAAGCCCCATTGCTGAAAGCGCTCGAAGCCGTAAACAAGGCTGCCGTCGACGTATGCCATTACTTCAACCCGGAGGTAAAGAAAGTATATTCCTACCTCGGTTGGGAGCAGGAATATTTCCTGGTAGACGAAGGACTCTACGCCGCCCGCCCCGACCTGCTGCTCAGCGGACGTACGCTGATGGGCCATGAGAGCAGCAAAAACCAGCAGCTCGAAGACCATTACTTCGGTGCCATCCCCACCCGCGTCATGGAATTTATGAAAGAGTTGGAAATGGAGGCCCTCAAACTGGGTATCCCATTGAAAACCCGTCATAACGAAGTGGCTCCGAACCAGTTCGAACTGGCCCCTATCTTCGAGGAATGCAACCTCGCCAACGACCACAACCTGTTGGTCATGGCGCTGATGCGTAAAATCAGCCGCAAGCACGGTTTCCGTGTCCTGTTGCACGAAAAGCCCTTCAAAGGCGTCAACGGTTCGGGCAAGCACAACAACTGGTCGCTGGGCACCGACACCGGCATCGGTCTGATGGGCCCGGGCAAGACACCGGAAGACAACCTCCGTTTCATCACCTTCGTAGTAAACGTGCTCATGGCCGTCTACCGTCATAACGGACTGCTGAAAGCCAGCATCTCGAGTGCCACCAACGCCCACCGCCTGGGAGCCAACGAAGCACCTCCCGCCATCATCTCCAGCTTCCTCGGCACGCAGCTGTCGCAGGTATTGGAGCACCTTGAAAAAAGCGAGCCCGAAGACCTGATGCTGGCCGGCAAACAGGGCATGAAGCTCGACATCGCCCGCATCCCCGAGTTGCTGATTGACAATACCGACCGCAACCGTACTTCGCCTTTCGCCTTCACCGGCAACCGTTTCGAGTTTCGTGCCGTAGGTTCCGAAGCCAACTGCGCGTCTGCCATGCTTGCCCTCAATGCTGCCGTGGCCGAACAGTTGAAGCTCTTCAAAGCCGAAGTAGACGCAAAGATTGCCACCGGCAAAGAGAAATTCGCCGCCATCCTGGAAGTCCTCCGCAAAGACATCAAAGCCTGCAAGGCCATCCACTTCGACGGCAACGGTTACAGCGACGAATGGAAAGAAGAAGCCCGTCGCCGCGGCCTGGATTGCGAAACCAGCGTACCGCTCATCTTCGACAACTACCTGAAGGAAAGCAGCATCCGGATGTTCGAATCGACCGGCGTCATGACTCACAAGGAACTCGAAGCCCGCAACGAAGTAAAATGGGAGACGTACACCAAGAAAATCCAAATCGAAGCCCGCGTGTTGGGTGACCTGACGATGAACCATATCATCCCTATCGCCACCCGCTACCAGTCTTCGCTGATTGACAATGTATATAAGATGAAGGACCTCTTCCCGGCAGAAAAAGCCTCCGTCCTCTCCGCCCGTAACCTGGAGATTATCGAAGACATCGCCTGCCGTACCAACTTCATCAAGGAAAAGGTAGACGAAATGGTCGAAGCCCGCAAGGTCGCCAACAAAATTGAAAGCGAACGCGAAAAGGCAATCGCCTACCACGACACCATTGTCCCGATGCTGGAAGAAATCCGCTACCACATCGACAAACTGGAACTGGTAGTAGACGACCAAATGTGGACACTGCCAAAGTATCGCGAATTATTGTTTATCCGATAAGACCACACATTCCTTGAGCCGGGATGTCCCTCCAAAGCATCCCGGCTTATCTTATCATCTCACTCAGACAGTAGTTTTTTGTTGATTGTTTTGTGTTTGCAAGGGGAGCATGCTGTGAAGTATGGCTTCCCTTCTTTTATATTCCCGGAGAATTATATACCTTTGGACCATCATTATATAAGAAAGGAGTTTACGTTATGACGGCAATGGAATTACAGCAATGGAAAAAGAACTTCATCCGTAATTATTTGGATAAGATAGACAGTTTGGAAATGATGGATAAACTGGAAAAAAGCACAAAGCGAATACTGAATAAAAAAGCAGCCGTTTTGTCTCCTATTGCGTTTAGCATTGAGGAAGCCAACAAAGAAATCGACTTGGCAGAACAAGAATTAAGCGAAGGTAAAGGTATCAAGGAGCCCGAAATGCATCAATTCTTTGAAGAATGGAGAAAGAAATTGAAGTAATCTGGGCACCACGTGCACAAAGACAAGCAGATTTAGCCATCACCTATTGTCTGAAACAATTTGGAAAAAGAACTGCCCTCCGGTTCATGAACAAATTGGAGAAAGGATTGCCGGCAAGATCCCGATAAACTCAAACACGCTATACGATAAAAATAAACTCATATGAACTACGGATTCGTAAAAGTAGCAGCAGCCGTCCCACACGTACAAGTGGCAGACTGTTTTTATAATATTCAACAGATGGAAGGCCTGATGCGCCAGGCTTCTGACAAAGGCGTACAAATCATTGCCTTCCCTGAAATGTCGGTAACGGCTTATACCTGCCTGGACCTGTTCGTCCAGCAGACTTTGCTGAAAAATGCAGAACAAGCCTTATTGAAACTGGTCAGCGACACCGCCGACCTGAATATCCTCACAATCGCAGGCGCCCCGTTAGTGACGGAAAACAGGCTGATAAACGCTGCCATAGCTTTCCAGAGCGGAAAGATATTAGGCGTAGTCCCCAAAACATACATACCGAACTACAAGGAGTTCCAGGAACAACGCTGGTTCACTTCCGCCACCGAATTACGGGACAAGACCGTCTCAATCGGAGACAGAACATATCCGTTGGGCAGCCACTTGCTCTTCACTGCCGGACAGGTAAAAGTCGGCATCGAAATATGCGAAGACCTGTGGGTTCCCGTCCCCCCCAGTTCCTTACTGGCGATGGAAGGAGCCAATATCCTTGTCAATATATCCGCCAGCAACGAACTGATCGGAAAACACCATTACCTCCGTTCGCTGATATGCCAGCAGTCCGCCCGCTGTATGGCAGGATATGTCTATGCCTCCGCCGGTTTCGGAGAATCCAGCACCGACCTTGTCTTTGCCGGCAACGGAATCATCGCTGAAAACGGCACCCTATTGGAAGAATCCCCGCGCTTCACCATGCAGGAACAACTCGTCATCAGTGAAATCGACATCGAGAACCTGCAAAACGACCGCCAGGTAAATACTAGCTTCATGCACGGCACCTCCACCCTGCTGGCAGATGAAACAATAACAATCCCGTTCGTCCTGTCTGAAAACTCCGGCCAGCCGGTACTGACCCGCTCCGTTGACCCGCATCCGTTCACTCCTTCCGGCGACGCACTGAAGGAACGTTGCGAAGAGATTTTCCAGATACAGGTAGCCGGACTGGCAAAACGTATCGTCCACACGCACTCCCGGACAGCGGTAGTCGGTATCTCCGGCGGACTCGATTCCACACTGGCATTGCTGGTAACCGTCATGACATTCGATGCCCTGAATATCCCCCGCAACCAGATACTCGGCATCACCATGCCCGGCTTCGGAACGACAGACCGCACCTACACCAACGCCTGCGACCTCATCCGTTCACTGGGTGTCACACTAAAGGAAATCTCCATCAAGGATGCCTGCCTCCAGCATTTCAAAGATATCAGTCACAACCCATCGGTTCATGACGTGACCTACGAAAACAGCCAGGCCCGCGAACGCACCCAAATCCTGATGGACATAGCCAACCAGGAAAACGGTCTGGTGATCGGTACCGGCGACCTTTCCGAACTAGCCCTTGGCTGGGCTACCTACAACGGCGATCACATGTCGATGTACGGTGTAAACGGCAGTATCCCCAAGACGCTTGTCAGATACCTGGTAGAATGGGTTGCCCACAACCGGGTGGACGAAGCCTCACGTGCTACATTGCTGGATATCGTCGACACTCCAATCAGTCCCGAACTGATACCCGCCGACGAAAACGGAAACATCAAACAAAAAACGGAAGACCTCGTAGGCCCTTACGAACTACACGACTTCTTCCTCTATCATTTCCTCCGTTTCGGTTCCTCCCCCGCCAAGATTTATTTCCTGGCACAACAGGCTTTCGGTGGCAGTTACGACAAAGAGACCATCCGGAAATGGCTCCACACCTTCTTCCGCCGTTTCTTCCAGCAGCAGTTCAAACGTAGTTGCCTGCCGGACGGCCCAAAAGTAGGTTCCGTCAGCCTTTCCCCCCGTGGCGACTGGCGTATGCCAAGCGATGCCATGGCGACACTTTGGTTGAAGGAGATAGAAGGATTAAACTAAAAGACAAATAGACAAAATAAAATATCCTGCATTGGAAAATCTCCATTTCCAATGCAGGATATTTTATTTATCTTCCTATACGCTACAGAGTGATGCGAATCCAAGCTATCTTCTTTCAGACAGTGGCTTTCATTCGTTTATAAATACTTTTTAATATTGGCACCTTGGATATTAATTCATTCAACACAGAAACAATATCATTTTCCATCAATGGATAATCATGGGCAATCTCATTACGCAATTCTCGAATATATCCCCACTCATCTGCACTGTCTATAAAATGATAACGCTCCAAAAGATTCAGAATATCCCGCATTGGCAAAGCAGAAACATCTTCATCTAAATACTCCAACACATATCCTGTTTTCGATTTGTCATATTAATCGTATACCTGTTATTAATGCTTCCTTTGCAACCAACGATTCTTCATGGTCGCCTATCACATCGATTTTTTGATCGCCTAAAAGTTGTTTCAGCCGAGCAATCATGCGTATACGAGCCAAGACACCTTTCTTTTCGGATGTAGTACGTACTAACAGATCAATATCTCCACCACGTTTCTCGTAAATTTCTTTTGCTACACGGACAATCGATTGTATGTCTTTCTTATTTAAACGCATTTTATCTCTGTTTTTACAAAGATAGATACTTTTATTTTGTATTATACTCCACATTCCGAATTCTTACTCGTAGGACTACTGTACTAGTATATAAAAAAGGCTACCGGAATCCCGATAGCCTTTTCATTTATATTACGCTTGTGCTTATTCTTACAAACCGAATTCCGGTTTACGGTTAATCCATTGTCCGCGAGTAAAGTCAGGGAAGTCAACCAACGCACCACCACGAGCGATAGACATTTCAGACAAAGCGGAGATAGCACTCCATGCAGCAGCATCATAGCAATCCATTGGAGCCGGACGTTTGTTCTTGATGCGGTCGATCAGATCATACATCATAATGAAGTCCATACCACCGTGACCGGCTTCTTTTGCCTGAGCATCCAACTGAGCCCATAGTTTGTGGTCGTATTTCTTGAACCATTCGTCAGAATTATCCCAACGGTGAGGTTTAGACTGACCTTCCACATATACATGATCGCCATCGTTCATCCACAAACCATCCGTTCCCTGAATACGGAATCCCAAAGAATAAGGACGAGGAGAATTTGTATCGTGAGTAACGATGATTGTCTGGCCGTTTGCACATTTGATCATAGATGTCACGATGTCACCCAGGTTAAAGCGAACTTTAGCCAACGGATGGTTTTCGCCACCATTATCTACGATGAACTTATGCAATCCGCGAGACTGAGTTGCCATAGCAGACATAGCAACGAAACGGTTACCCCGGTTGATATCCATACAATTGGCAACCGGTCCGATACCGTGAGTCGGATACACATCTCCATTACGATGTACGGAGTGATTCGTACGCCACTGAGCTTCTGCAAAAGCTGTCGGGCCCATACGCAACTCACCACCCTTCTGATAAGTATAATTCTTACCGTCATTGAATTTCACATCACGTAAGTCATGTTCGTAACCGCAACCACCGTGCAATAATTCACCGAACAACCCTTCGCGAACCATGTTCAAAGCCGCCATGCAGTCACGACGATAACAAACATTCTCCATGATGTTCAGATGGCTGCCTGTTGCTTCCGATACGTTCACCAGATCCCAGCATTCTTCCAGCGTATTGGCAGCAGAAACTTCTACGCCAACATAAGGAACACCGGCTTTCATGGCTGCAACCGACATCGGTACGTGCCATTCCCACGGGCTGGCAATAATCACGCAGTCGAACTCTTCATTGTTCAACATCTTTTCAAATTCACGTTCGCCACCTTTATACACTTTCGGGGCATCCACGTTGAATTTAGCGATGTGTTTCAATGTACGGTCGATCGGGCCTTGCTGGATATCGCAAATAGCAACAATCTTATTTCCCGGGATAGCCAACACATTATTGATGTGCTCATGGCAGCGTGAACCTGTTCCGATAAATCCGAAACGCAGTTTGCCATCATCTTTTCCGGCTGTTTTTTTCTTCTGAGGTTCTGGAGAACCTGCTACTGTAGTGGCCGAAGCAGTACCTGCCATAGCCAAACCTGCTGCACCAACTCCGGCGGCAGTCATTTTCTTAAGAAAGGAACGACGAGTGTTTTCCATGTTCTTTATTTAGTATTTTATGTTAAGTGGGCAAATTTATAATATTTAATCAACTTCTCAAATATGTTTAGAAAAAAAGAGTCAATCATTTTAATCTATTAATAATTTGTCATCTTTCCAGTCTCCCTTTTCAGCTTCTCGAAGGTCATCATCATTTGGCGCAATCGTTTAGGTTCTTTATCCGCCAGGTTATGATTCTGTCCGACATCTTCCTTTACATTATATAACTGGTAACAATTTCCCAGTCCCGAGAAACCAGTACCGTCAGGGTCGTCATTATAGCTGGGATAAGGTGGAATCATCACCCAGTCGCCCTGATGGAGGGCATAATTGAAATAACCTTCCGTCACCAGTTCCTTACGTCCCTGGTCGCTTTTCCCTAGAAAGACGGGTAAAGTATTCTGGCTGTCCGTCTTATCCGAATACGTCTGCCCGGTCAATGCTGCCAATGAAGCCAACAAATCCATCTGGCAAACCAATGCATCGGATACTCCCGGTTTTACAACCGCCGGCCAACGCAACAGGAACGGGATGCAGGTACCGCCGTCATACAAGCTGGTCTTTCCACCGCGGTGAGGACCTGCCATCTTATGATTGCCAACCATTTCGACAGCCTGGTCCTGATAACCGTCATCCAATACGGGACCGTTATCGCTGGTCAGGATAACCAGGGTATTCTCCGTCAATCCCAGTTTATCCAGTTCTTTCAGGAATTCAGTCACACACCAGTCAGCTTCCAGGATGACATCTCCACGAGGTCCCATACCGGATTTGCCGACAAACTTCTGATTCGGTACACGGGGCACATGCGGCTGGTGCAATCCGTAATACAGGAAGAAAGGTTTATCTTTATTGTCTTTCAAAAAGCCTTTGGCTTTCTCCAGGAATAACTCAGCCATATCTTCATCTTTCCACTGGGCAGCCTTACCGCCTTTCTGGAAACCGATACGCGGCACACCGTTTACAATCGAACCGGCATGTCCCACACTCGGATGCATCCGGAGTAGTTCTGGGTTGTCTTTTCCGGTAGGTTCGCCGGGGAAATTATGCTTATAACTGACATATAGCGGGTCATTCGGTTCCAGTCCGACTCCTTTCCCGTTTTCGATAAAGATGCAAGGCACGCGGTCGTTGGTTGCTGCCTGGATGAACGAATAATCATATCCCACTTCCTTGGCTCCGGGATAAACCGTTTCATTCCAATCCACCGCTCCGTCACCCAGTCCCAGATGCCATTTACCGACCGAGCCGGTCACATAGCCGGCCTGTTTCATGACCTTCGGCAAAGTGACTTGCTGCGTATTGATAATCAGAGCGGCATTACCGGGAAGGATTTTTGCATCCTTATTCGTCCAGGGATATAACCCGGTCAGAAGCGAATAACGGCTGGGCGTGGAAGTCGCTGCCGTACAATATCCCTGCGTAAAACGCAATCCTTCGTTTGCTATCCGGTCCATACCCGGAGTCTGTATACGGGTGGCTCCGTAACAACTCAAATCGCCATACCCTAAATCGTCGGCTACAATGATTACGACGTTGGGCTGTTGCGGAGTAGCTTGTGCAATAGTTGATGCCGGAAAAGCCAATCCGGCAATCAGACAATTCAAATTAAATCCTTTTACTTTCATACTGGTTATTTCTTGTTTTCAGGTTTATACAATGGGTTCAAACGATCCGGAACAGGAGCGTTAGTCTCCTTCTTCCAGACATTCAGCTGTTCATATAATTGAACGGTTTTATCGGGATATTTACCAGAAACATCCTGCTTCTCAGACGGGTCCTGATTCAGGTCATACAATTCCAAAGTACCGTCTTCATAATTCTCAATTAATTTCCAACCTTTTTGAAGGATTACGGAAACGGGGCGTGAACGGAATAACTGGTCACGTCCTTCATTCGGATGTCCTCCCGCCTCTAGATAAGCGGGAAAATGCCAGTAAAGCGTCCGGTCATTCAAATAAGTCGTTTTTCCCTCGTCCAGCAATGGCAACAAATCTTCGCCATCGGGAGTTATTATCGGATCGGCCCCAGCCAAATGAACCAAGGTCGGATACAAATCCAACTGCGAAACCGGCTCTGTACGAGTGATTCCCCCTTCATATTTCCCTTTCATATAGAGAATAAACGGCTCTCGTATTCCTCCTTCATAAAAAGAACCTTTTCCGGCCCGCAGCGGCCATTGACGTGAAATATGGTAGACACCTCCGTTATCCGAAGTGAAAACAACCAACGTATTTTCCGACAGCCCATTCTTTTCGACCGCATCGAGCACACGCCCGATACCGGTATCCATACTCTCGACCATCGCCGCATAAACCGGATTGTTATGAGCTTTCGTTGCTGGTTTCCGTTTATATTTCTCTATCAATTCCGGTTTTGCTTGCAAAGGTGTATGAACTGCATAAGTAGCATAATACAAGAAAAAAGGCCGTTCACGACTTACCGTATCTATGTACTGAACCACTTCCGAGGCAAGCCTGTCCATTAGGTATTCACCCTCAGGCCCATCTGTCAAATTCGGGTTCTTATAAGGAGAAAAATAGCTTTTCGGGTGTCCGCCCTCATAGCCTCCGATATTCACCTCCATGCCATTCTTCAAAGGGTCGGCCGTGACATGCCATTTTCCCACATGGCAGGTCTGGTATCCGGCTGCACGTAATGCCTGTGGTAAAAGCCAAGTCGAATCGTCCAGCACTTTTTTATTTTCACAAGGAATAAGTTTGCGGTCTTCCGCTTTGCCACGTTCGGCAGGAGCAACGGTGTAGATACCATGACGGGGAGTATTCAGTCCAGTCATCAGGCAAGCCCGGCTGGGAGCACTGTTAGCTGCTCCGGCATAGGCATTCTGAAAACTGACTCCAATTTTATGAAGCCTGTCAATATGAGGAGTTTCATAATATACACTTCCGTTATATCCGACATCGGCCCATCCAAGGTCGTCAATATTTATCAAAATAATGTTCGGTTGTGCCGAAGTTTTTTTCGTTACAGCCATGCTGCTGTTTACCACACATAATAAACCGCAAGCCATCAGTAATTTCGTGTCCTTCATAGGTATTATAGAATATAAGCAGGGACAGATAAAAAATATCTGTCCCGACAAATGTATAAATAAATCCGTTAAAAGAGCTACATTGCAAATCTTTTAATTATCGGTTCTTCATGCGCTTCTTTCATCTTTTCCCGCATCGTACTGATAATTTCCGGATAATCAGCAGCTACATTCACTTGTTCTCTTGGATCTTTCTCCAAATCGAACAACATCATATTGCCTTCTCCTTCTTTCTTTATATCCAGGAGCAATCCTTTCCATTTACCCATACGGATAGCTTTCGATCCGCCTCCCTCGGGATACTCCCAATATAAATACTCATGTTCTGGTTGTTTCTTCCCGATTAATTCAGGAACAAAACTGATACCGTCTGTCCGAGGAGAAGCAATACCAGCCAATTCACAAACCGTCGGCATTACGTCCCAGGATGCACAGATATGATCACTCGTCGTACCCGGTTTGATATTTCCTTCCCAAGTGACAATCATCGGGACACGGATTCCACCTTCACGGATAGAAGCTTTACCCCATCCGGCTTCCGATTTAAAGGGCTTAGCACTATCAAACCAAGGAGAATCGCTACCACCATTAAACGTCGGGCCGTTATCGCTTGTAAAAACAATAACCGTATTCTCATAAATACCCAACTCTTTCAGCTTCTTTACAAGTCCACCGATTTGCTCATCCCAGTAACTGATCATCGCCGCATAGGTTGCCCGAGGATAACGGCAAGGAAAATAACCCTTATTTCCGACATAAGGTTCTTCTGTCCCGAACTTATCGACATAATGTTTCACCCATCGCTCCGGAGCCTGTAACGGTACATGCGGTAGTGGAGTAGTCCATGCCAAAAAGAAAGGCTCATCCTTGCTACGCTCCACAAATTTAATAATTTCATCATACATCAGATCACAACTATATACCTTCTGGGTATATTTATCATAGCTCTTTTCATCATAAGGATCTGCTCCTTCATCCAGCTTCGTGCCCGGAATCAACAAATGATTGGGAAGATACTCCCTCACCTCATTCCGGTAAAGGAATGGTGGGTAATAAGTATGCGCCTGACGTTGGCAATTATACCCATAAAAGAAGTCAAACCCCATTTTATTAGGTGTTCCTTCCGAACCTGGATATCCCAACCCCCATTTACCGATACATCCGGTCGTATAGCCGGCTTCTTTAAGGACGGAGGGAATCGTTACGGTTCCGGCTAATAAAGGACGTTGCCCTTCCAATGTCGAATCGGCCAGCATCGCTTCATGGCTCCAGACTTCACCGCGTTCGCGCATTTCATCATTTCCGCGAATATAAGCATGCCCACTATGCAAACCTGTAAAAGTAATGCAACGCGACGGAGCCGAAACTGCTGTACCTGCATAGTTTTGTGTAAAACGCATACCACGCTCCGCCAACTTGTCTATATTCGGCGTCTCGATTTGTTGTTGCCCGTAGCAACCCAATTCCGCATACCCCAAATCGTCTGCCAGAATGTAGATAATATTAGGCTGCTTGGATTCTTTTTCCTTTGTGCATCCGGAAACCAGAAACACACTCAAGAAAGAGGAAGTCAATAATAAATTTGTTTTTTTCATGATCTCTATATAATTAAATTAATTCCATCCCGGATTTTGAACCAGATTTGTGTTCAAAGATAAATCATTCAAAGGAATTGGGAATAAATAATACTGATCTTTCCAACCTTTTCCCAATTTGGCAGGATTTACAAAACGCTGCAAATATCCTTCATTTCCATTTACTTCTGTACCATTCCGATCCACAAGTTTAAGTTTAGTCCAAGCCGATACAATCTCTCCTTTAACATTCCGATAATCTTCTTTATTAATATAAACTCCCATTTGATCTCTATTTATGTACCAAGGACCTTTTTTCCAACGTCTGATATCCTGGAAACCAAAACCTTCCCCCATCAACTCTACCATTCGTTCTCTACGAATTTCCCATAAAACAGGATCTACCGTCATATCTCTCTGAGGATCAAAATCGGTACCTATTTCTGATATTTTCATATCCGCTACACCAGCACGTTTACGCAATTTATTTATTGTCGCATCTGCAACCTGCTGTGTGAACAGCCCATTTTCAAACATAGCCTCCGCATAATTCAATAAAACTTCTTCGATATAGAATAAAGGTTTATCACAAGTATTAACAGCAGACATATTACTGTTTGCATCCCACAAATTATAATGTCTCCACATAAAATATCCAGAGCGCGATCCCATTGGAGCTTGTCCCGGTCCATTTACATTCGGAGACATCCAATTCATTGTACCCGACCAGTTAAAGACCGGAAGACGCTTCGCTCCATTATTAGGTAAAATTTCTTTGATAAGTTCTACATATTCATTAACGTTGTCATCTCCGGCATAAATTGATGCATTCTTTGTTCCATTCAGGGAAAAATCAAGATTTACACCATTAGTCATAAAATATGGCGGAACTACTTGCATCAATAAGCGGAGATCACGATTACGAAATTCATCGTACATACTTTTATCACCATCATAAACAGAACTATTAGAAATAGTTTTTCCATCCGAACACAAATACATCTCCACTGTTGCTTTATGCATCTCATATTTACCAGAAGATGTTCGTTCAGTATGTCCTACAGAATTCAATAGGATATCTTTTGCATATTCCTTATAAAGAATAATACCTTCATACTTACTCAAATCATCACTACATAACAAGGCATCATAATTATCATCTACAGAAGGAAATGCTCTCATCAATTCTAAAGATACTCGAATTGCCTCCGATAAGAATTCGGCCTCATTCCCCAAACCATGATATTTACGCCATGTACCCTCAAAAAGACAAAAACGAGACATAAGAGCACGAACTACATGAATATTTATTGTGTTAGGACCATCACCCTCTTTCTTAATATTCTGTTCAGCATATTGCAAACGCTCTAAAATTTTATTCGTAACCTCTTTACGAGGAGTACGTTTACCATATATAATATCTACATCGGCTTCACCTAATACTTTATCTATCCAAGGTACATCTCCAAAACGGGAAACCAATTCCAAATAATTGTAAGCATGGAAAAAGTAACCGACCGAACGCCAATGTTCCTTATCCGTTTCATTCATATCCGATTTATCAACATTATCGATCATCAGATTTATTTTCCGTATATATTGAAAATCCCAACCACCGCCATTGGATGGAGTCGTTGCTGTTTGATTTCTGTAGGGATTATTCTCCGTCGTCGAATAAGTTGATAAATACCCAGCCTTAAAGTCACCTTCATACCGTCCAAAATTAGTTATGAGAGATTGAACAAAATTATTTATTTTCTCAGCATTGTCAAATATGGAATAAAGAGACCAAGCATAAGTTTTAAAATTATCATATGTCTTAAATGCTGTAGCTTCAGTTTGAGATTCAATCGGATATTTTTCCAAAAAATCATTATTACAAGCCCCTAAAGACAAAGATAAAATAACAGATATTATATAATATATTTTTTTCATTTCAATCAAATTATAAAGTTACATTAATACCAAATGAATAAGTTGCATAGAAAGGATATCCCCATTTCAGACGCTCCGGATCATATCCTTTAGGAAGTTTATCCCACGTATGGATATTTTCTGCAGAAAAAAATATTTTTGCATTAGATAAACTAACCTTAGAAACCAAAAAATTCGGTAATGTATATCCTAAAGTTATATTTTTCAAACGCAAATAGGCAGCATTAACCAGATACTTGGTTTGTATGCGATTATTTGAACCCGCATTTTTACTCTCATCATATAAACGTGGAAATTCTGCATCAGGATTAACAGGATTCCAATTTCCGTTTTCCGGATCTACAGGTTTCCAGAAATCCAGTTGATGAGAATACACGGTACCAAATGATCCTAAAGAAAGCGGAAAACGAAGGTCACCACTCAACCATGCATCACGTTTACCCGTTCCTTGTAAGAACACCGAAAGATCGATACCCTTATAATTAACTCCCAAAGTTGTACCGAATTGAAAGCGTGGCGTTTCATTACCAATAATAGTGCGATCTCCAGGATCATTCACATTATCCCGTCCATTATCTATTTGATTTACACTCTCATTATCCGGATCATCCCGAAGATTCTTATACATGATATCACCCGGACGGATATTATTATTACCTTTGATAGTTGTTACCCCATCTTTCAATTTCCAAATGCCATTTTGCCAACCGTCTTGAAAGTCGTCTATTGTATAATAACGTTCTGTTACATATCCCCAAATTTCACCCAAATCCATACCTTCACGGTAACGTTTTGCATCTTGAGCACTGTTTTGGTCATAAAATAATCCAGCCGCATTATCATATTTAGTAATTTTAGTCTTCGAATCATAAAGATTAAAACCAACATTATATCCCCAATCACCAATATGATCGCGCCAATTAATCGCAATTTCCCATCCCTTTGTCCGCAAATCGGCAGCATTTTGTTCCGGAGCTTCCGTTCCCACTACACTGGGAAACTCCGCACCGGGCATAAGCATACCTTTCGTATCACGCTGATACCAATCAAAAATTCCGGTAAGACGGTTATTAAACGCTTTAAAGTCTATACCGATATCCAATGTTTCGACAACTTCCCAGGTAAAATCATTACGTACCAATCCCGGAGAATTAAGTGTTATCGGACGTTTGCCGTCAATCAACCAAAAAGACTGTTTTGAATCCATCAAGGGAGTGTAGGCATATTCATCAATAGCCTGATTACCAACCTGTCCCCAGGACCCACGTACTTTCAGTTCATTCAACCACTCTTCACTCCACTTCATCCATTTCTCCTGACCAACTTGCCAACCCAATGAAAAAGAAGGGAAGAATCCAAATCGTGATTTTTTAGGAAATTTAGAAGAACCGTCATAACGTCCATTTACTTCTACCAAATAACGTCCGCAATAATCATAATTCGCACGGAAGAAGCCACTACGTATCGCATATTGCTTAAACTGATCTTTTGTTTGAATTTCGCCAGTTGCTCCACTAAGCGAAGGCATATCCGGATTGATCATTTCATCTCGCTGAACCCAGACTAGTTCATAATCACGTGATTCCTGTGAATAACCAGCCATCACTTTAAAGTTATGCTGTTCTTTCAAATCAAACTGATAAGTAGCATACGTATTGATCGCATTATAATCAATAGAAGTTTTATCTTGCCTGTATCGCCCTCCAGCTGGATTATTCGACCAAAGTAACCCCATCTGATCGTTAGTCATTTGAAATGGACTACTGTAATTTTTTTTATCATTACTGGCTTTATCGAATGTATACTCGAATACAGCATCAAAACCTTTAAAAGGCGTTAGTTGTGTGCGGGAAAAGATACGGGGATTTTCATTTTTATATCGCACCGGATCCTTCAGCAAAATATAATTTTCCGGAGTATTTACCGGATAAGCCGGACCATTGGGATCATTACTCCGAACCATTTCACCTTGCGGATAAAAACGAGGCAGGTTCGTTTTATACACACCGGCATCAGCTTCTACATTAGAGCGTTTCCCATTGGCATACCTGACATCCAATGATTGATTCAGCCAGGAAGTTATATCAGCACTGATATATGACGACATATTGATACGGCTATAGTTATCCTTATCAGTAATCAGAGGTCCCTCATGGTTTGTGTAACCTAAAGAAATACGATAGGTAATTTTTTCACCTCCTCCGCTTGCTGATACGTTATGGGTTTGTTGAAAACCGTATTTATCGAGTACGGCCCCCTGCGGATCATTGTCTTTCAGATAATAATATATATTTTCTCCTTCCGGAGTATATATCCCATTTTCAGGAAAGGCTGACGGATTAGCATTATATTCTTTCACATATCCAATCCAATCGGCCAGATTTTGTCCTTCCGAGAAATATTTACCATCATTATCCCAAGCCAAATGGGTTTCCAAAATATCTATAATCGAAGCCTGTTCCGGTCTATTGATACTTTTTATAAATCCGAAATTATTATTATAATTCAATTGTAACCGACTATTCTTTTTAGCCTTCTTTGTTGTGATCAAAACAACTCCAAAAGCACCACGGGCCCCGTAAATAGCAGCAGAAGCCGCATCTTTCAATACTGATACAGATTCGATGTCTTCAGGATTGATTAAATCGATATCCGCAGGAACATTATCGACAAGTATTAAAGGCCCTCCACCGTTAATAGAGGTTGTTCCACGAATATTAAAAGTTTTCGATTTACCGGGAATAGCATCTCCAGTTATAACCAAACCAGGAACTGTTCCTTGTAAAGCCGTCCCTACATTTGTCACCGGGCGATCTCCTAAAGCTTCCGACATAGAAACCATAGAAACAGCCCCTGTCAAATTTTCTTTTTTTTGAACTCCATATCCAACAACAACAACTTCACTTAAAGCTTGAGTATCTTCTTTCAATCTAACATATAACATTCTATCAGAGGTGACTTTGATCGTTTGTGTAATATAGCCTATATAAGATATCTGTATAGTATTTTCATTTCCGGCTAATTTTAAAGAAAAATTACCATTGATATCCGTTATCCCTCCGTTCGTAGTTCCTTTTTCAATAATACTTGCACCGATAACTGGCTCTCCGGTCACCGCATCTATGACCTGTCCTTTTACCTGTCCCTTAGATTGTTGAATACCGGGAAGTATTGTATTTTTATCAGATACAGGTTTAGATATTTTTTTATAAACGACAATTCTCTTGTCGTTTATAAAAAAATCAGCATGCTGATTTTTTAACGCATTAGTAAGTATTTCCTCTACTGACATTTTATCGACATCCAGCCGTATCTTCTCTTCCAGGTTAATATCATTATTCCTGATCAGAAAAGAATAGTGAAATCGTTTTTCGATCAAATCGAAAAGTTCCCGAAGCGTAGCGCTCTCCATTTGCACAGATAAATAAGCGGTCTGCAATTCCGTAGCTGATAACATTTCCGTAGTTAATGGTAACCCACCAAAAACACTAACTGCAATCGCTAATCTACAAGTTTTTCCCCATTTGGTTACTTTCATAAATCACAAAAATTAAGATTATACAATTATATCTGTTTAAAATTATCTATCCACAATTATTATATTGTTTCCTTTTCTAGACCATTTGTATTTCTTCTCCACATCTATCTCCTTTAAAATATGAGATAAACTATAATCTGCTGAAAAACTTCCTGAAAAGATCTCTTTCTTCAACACCTCGCTCAATATCGTTATGCGAACATCATACTTTCGCTCCAATTCTTTTGCTATTCTAGCAAATGATAAATCAGTAAATTTCATATAACCGTCTATCCACAAACAAGCATCCGAAGCTTTTACGGTCATCGTTTTCATCAGATGGGTTTTCTTGTCGTATCGCAACATCTGATCCGGGAATAATATTGCATCTTGAATTCCGTTTTTATCTCCCGGACATGCTGCACGCACATCGACTTTTCCAGAAAGTAAAGTCACCGAAACCTCGTCGTCGTCATCGTATGCCTTCACATTAAAACTCGTACCTAAAACCTTTACATCAATATCCTCGGAATTAACATAAAACGGAACCAACGAATCCGGCTCAACCTCAAAATAGGCCTCTCCGCTCAACCAGACTTCACGTTTTTCATCTCCGTAAGCAGTAGTGTATTTCAAAGAGGAACCTGCGTTCATCCAAACGACAGAACGGTCGGGTAAAATAATCTTTGAGCGTGCCCCCATCGGTATGACCGTCTCAAAGGCTTGCAAATCCTCTACATATTTATGTTGAATTCCGGCATAATACGACAGACTACCTATGGTTAATGCCAGCAAAATTACGGCAACACCTCTTATCCAGAAATTCAGGACTTTCTGTTTCTTCGATCGTATACAATCGGAAACATTTAAAAAATCAAAGTTCTTTTTGAAATCACTTTTCTTGTTCAAGTCAAAAAGAGGAACATGAGCAATAGCCCATCTATCTGTCATCTCAGAAAACAACTTTTTATTTTCCTTATCAGCTTGCAACCAAGCGAGCAGTTCTTGTTTTTGATCCTCAGCCAGTTCCCCCATTAAATAGTCAAAAACCAGCTCTTCTATATGTTCATTCCTTCTTTCTTGCATATTATTTCAAGGCAGCGTTTTTTCGGCTACCTGCTCTTATATACACAAGAAACGAACATTGCGTTTAAAGGAAATACGATTATTTTTCAGAAAAATCACACAAGAGTAGAAATAGTGGGTATAAATCGCCTAAAAGAACTCTAAGCTTGGCCAAGCCTATTTTTATTTGTCCACGTACCGTACTTGTAGAGATCTGATGTGTCCGAGCAATCTCTTCGTAAGTTTTATTATGATAAAGGTATTCAATAAATATAGTACGACATTTTAGAGGTAATTGGTCTATGGCATTATAAATCCTCTCTTCGAACTCTTTATTCTCCAGATAAGCTAAAGGATGAGATTCAGCCGCAATTTGCTGTTCCTGCATATCCAGTAAATCTACCCGCACATCCGATATCGGAACCATTTGAATACGTTTCTGACGAAGGTGGTTAAGACAACGATTCTGTACGGAACGAATCAGGTAGGGTTGTGCTGGGTATGTCAGTGTGGAACGATTGTTCCACACACTTAAAAATACATCATTTACTATTTCGCGAGCTGTTTCGGAATTAAAAATATATTTAGTCGCAACAGCACAAAGATACACATAGTAAGTGGAATACAATAATTCAAATGATTTTGTATCTCCCTTATTTAATCGTTTTATAGTATCCTCTCTTATTTCCGGCATTTATACTCCATTTCATACTTTGCGCAAAAATAAGGAAATTCTGCAAAGTATCGGGTACTTTATGATTTCTTTTTGGCAGTCTTCTGGTTTCCCGCCTCAGCCCGCTTCTTATTCCGCCAGAAACTGCCGTCGCGCTTGCTGCCGAACATATTACGTCTTTTCGATTCCTGCTTGATGGCTTCTTTCTTCTCTGCCACGGCTGCTTTTACATCTGCCGTTTCAAATTCGTTTCCGCCGGCAACAGGTATCTGTTTGCCTATCAGCTTCTGGATATCTTTCAGGTACGGCACTTCCTCTGCATCGCAGAATGAATAAGCGACACCGCTGCGTCCGGCACGACCTGTACGCCCGATACGGTGTACGTATGTTTCCGGCACATTCGGCAGTTCGTAATTTATCACATGCGAAAGATGGTCCACGTCGATACCGCGGGCGGCAATATCCGTAGCGATCAGTACACGGGTGGTATGGTCCTTAAAATTAGTCAGTGCACGCTGGCGGGCTGTCTGGCTCTTGTTCCCATGTATAGCTTCCGCTCCGATATTCGCTTTTGCCAGGACACGGGCCACTTTGTCGGCCCCATGTTTCGTACGGGTAAATACCAGCACCGATTCCAAAGAAGAATCTTTTAGCAAATGCGTCAGCAGGCTTACCTTCTCCGCCTTTTCCACGAAATAAACGGACTGGTCGATCTTATCCACCGTCGATGAAGCCGGAGTAACCTCCACCTTCTGCGGTTCATGCAGGATCGTTCCTGCCAGGCGTTCTATCTCCGGCGGCATCGTTGCCGAGAAAAACAGCGACTGGCGCTTTTTGGGCAACAAGGGCAAAATACGTTTGATATCATGAATAAATCCCATATCCAACATACGGTCGGCCTCATCCAATACAAAATAATCGAGATATTTCAGGCTGATAAATCCCTGGTTGATCAAATCAAGCAGACGTCCGGGGGTTGCGATCAATACATCTACGCCACGTTCGAGCGCATCGGTCTGAGGCTTCTGCCCTACACCACCGAATATAACGGTATGCCTCACACCGGTATATTTACCGTATGCCGTAAAACTTTCTCCGATCTGGATGGCCAGTTCGCGGGTTGGTGTCAGTATCAATGCTTTGATACCACGCACTTTACCATGCTGGCGTTCGTTATACAAATTCTGAATAATAGGAATGGAAAATGCAGCCGTTTTACCTGTTCCGGTCTGTGCACAACCTAATAAGTCATATCCGTCTAAAACGTAGGGAATTGCTTCTGCTTGTATAGGGGTTGGAATTGTATAACCTTCTTTTGTAAGAGCCTTTTGTATCGGCTCTATCAGTTCTAATTGTTCAAATGTCATCTAATAATAATGTTGAGCCATCGCGGCTCGTTAAATAAATAATTGAATGCAAAGGTAATAAATAAAACGGGAATCATCCTAATCAACTACTAAAATGTACAAGAATACTTCCGAAAGACATTCTGTATACTTTATAAAAAGAGGTAGGTGTAAATCAATTTAGAGGTACGTCTAAATCAATTTACACCTACCTCTAAATAAAATCAGACGTACCTCTTTCTCTAAAACGATAATATAAGAGCAAAAATAACCTTTGAATATTGTATCAAATAATATATTATCTTTGTAAATTGATTTTTGGATGATGAAAGAGTTACAGTTGCTGCTAAAGAAGTTTTTCGGATATACTTCTTTCCGCCCGTTACAGGCGGAGATCATACAACGTATTTTGAGGAAAGAGGATTCACTGGTGCTGATGCCTACCGGTGGAGGAAAATCAATTTGTTTCCAGTTACCGGCCATTTATATGCCGGGAACAGCCGTCGTGATCTCTCCGTTGATCGCCCTGATGAAAGACCAGGTAGGCGGATTGGTTGCCAACGGTATCCCGGCAGCCGCACTCAACAGCATGATGCCGGAAGAAGAACGACACAGAATAAAACAACTCTGCATCCAGGGTAAAATAAAACTGCTTTACCTGTCACCCGAAGCACTGGTTGGCGAACTGCATTGGCTACTTCCCCGTATGGATATATCCCTGATCGCCATCGACGAAGCCCATTGTATCTCACATTGGGGGCACGACTTCCGTCCCGAATATACCCAACTGTCTGTTTTGAAAGAACAGTTCCCCAAAGTCCCGATCGTCGCCCTGACAGCTACAGCCGACAAAGTCACACGTACCGACATTGTCACCCAATTGAAGCTGCGTGATCCGGAAGTTTTCGTTTCGTCCTTCGACCGTCCGAACCTATCCCTGACTATCCGCCGGGGACTGAACAAAAAGGAGAAAACTTCCGCCATCGTCCATTTCATCCATGCCCACCGCCATCAGAGCGGGATCGTTTACTGCATGAGCCGGAACAGTACAGAGAACCTGGCAGAAGAACTCTCTTCTTACGGGATCAAGGCCGTTGCCTATCATGCCGGACTCCCCCCGGTTCAACGCGAAAAGGCACAGGATGATTTTATCAACGACCGGGTAAACGTGGTCTGTGCAACCGTTGCCTTCGGGATGGGAATAGATAAAAGCAATGTGCGTTGGGTCGTACATTATAATATGCCCGGAAGTATCGAGAACTACTACCAGGAAATAGGCCGTGCCGGACGCGACGGAATGAAAAGCGACACCTTGCTATTCTATTCGGTAGGCGACCTGCTTGTCCTCCGCCGTTTTGCCGAAGAAAGCGGACAAAAAGACACCAACCTCCAGAAGCTGAACCGTATGCGCCGTTATTGCGAAGCGGACATCTGCCGCCGGCGTATCCTCCTCAGCTACTTCGGAGAAGAAAGCGACCAGGACTGCGGCAACTGCGATGTATGCAAAAACCCTCCCCAACGGTTCGACGGCAGCATACTCGTCCAAAAAGCGTTAAGCGCCATCTTCCGTACCGGCGAATTTGTCGGCATGAATATGCTGATCAATATCCTCCGCGGCTCGGAGAAGACAGAGATCACGGAAAAAGGATACGATAAATTAAAGACATACGGTGCCGGAAAAGACCTCTCCTATAAAGAATGGAAAGAATATCTTTACCAAATGCTTCAATTGGGATATATCGAAATCGATTATGTCAATGCCGGAATACTGAAAGTCACTCCGCTGGGAAGAAAAGTATTGTTCGGTGAACAGAAAGCGATGATGGCTATCTATAAAGAGCCGGAAGAAAAAACTTACTTCAGAAGAAAAGACTCGAAATTCAAATACCGCCCCATCAAACCCATCCAATCGGCATCGGTCGAAGAAACGCTGCTCGACTCGCTCCAGCAACTCCGCAAGCAGATTGCCGAACGCGAACAGACACCAGCCTACATCATCTTTTCCGATGATTCACTGGAAGATATGGTACAAAAAAGGCCTGTTACCCTGGAAGAGTTCAGCGAAATACGCGGTGTGGGAGAAATCAAACTGGAAAAATACGGAAAGGTATTCGTAGCACTGATACGGTTCGTACTGCGGTTACCCAAAGACAGATAACCACCCATTTTTATTTCAGTTTCCCGATAATACGTTTAAGAAGCAAAAATTACCGTTACAGTAAAAAAAGAGACGGTTCTTACAAAAATATCCGGTACTTTAGTCTTCGAAAAAAGAACCGGACAGTATCCCTCTACCGCCGGTCCTATATAGTATTAACTTATAAAATAACAGCTTATGAATACGCTAAATGTAAAGTTGTCTCATAGCATTTCTCAATTATATGAGACTTTGTGTCAGGTTGGAAAGAGTACATTTGCTGAATTACAACGAGCAACAAATTTTAAAGACACGGAGCTCTGTCTGGCTCTATGCTCGCTCATGCACGACAACAAAGTATATCAGGCACGTATCAGCAATACCGTTTATTACATTATTAAATAATGTTCTCCACCGGAAATTCGATCTCACCAAACCCGATCATCGCATTAAACAGGCGAACCAACGAGTAACGTGACAAATCCTGCGGACGAATAACAGCCGGAACAATCCTCCCCTTTCCTAATAGAGATGCCCGCATCGTTCCTTCCAACAAAGGGACCTCGGGTGTCTCCCATTGGCTACCATTCCATAAAGCAATATTGGCAATCGATGTATCCGTCAAGACGCCATCACGTATGATTAAAATATCGTCCGCTTCTCCCTTCTGACGAAATAATTCATCCAACTTCTGACGGTCAGCACTTTTATATGTATAATCCAACCCGTCCGACGTGACCAGTCTCAAACGATTCACCGGACGAACGGTGTAAGGTAGATATTCCACCTTCTCCACTTCCTCCTGATATTCGACCCGGCATTTGGTACGTCCTGAATAATCTCCGGGCTGGATATAATCCGCCAGGTTTACAGGCAGGTTACATTCGAACACATCTCTCCGCGTTTTGTTGAAGCGGTAATTATGAAAAGCCAGATTAACCGCCTTTCCATCCTCGATACGGATTGTTTCAATAAATTGGCACATATACTTTTTGTTTCATTTCATTATATTCACTTTCTAAATTACTTTGGGAAGTAATCCCACCGCCGCTCTTAAACAGGAAATCTCCTCCCTCCTGCCCGATAAAACGAATCATCACGGCACTGTCCAAACGATGGCCGTCAAAATAACCCATAACCCCGGTATAAAATCCCCGTTCGTATGTTTCAGCTTCCCCGATAATCTCCATCGTCTTTTTCTTGGGAGCTCCGGTGATAGACCCTGCGGGCAACAGCCGGAACAGTATGTCTCCCAATGAGGCTTTCCAGTCTTCCGGTAGCTTACCTCTAATTTCCGAACTGACTTGCAACAGTCTTCCCCTGTTTGTCTGCAACTCATCTATATACCGGTATCGCGACACCGTCACTTCCGATGCCACCTGGCTCAGGTCGTTACGGATCAAATCGACAATCGTGGCATGTTCAGCCTCTTCTTTTTTATCTGCCAAAATCCGTTCCCGCGCATCAGGCAAAGAGGCATCGATCGTCCCTTTCATCGGATAAGAATAGATAAATCCATCCTCGATACGCACAAATATCTCAGGAGAGAAAACAACAAAACGCTCTTTCACCCATAATTTATAAGGAGCATGGGAAAGATAGAAAATCTCTTTCAACGTCAGGTTCGTCTGTACCGGAGTCGCACAAGTCAGGTTGACCAGATAAGAATTACCGGCATAAATATGCTCGATTACTGTCCGGAAAGACCGGGAGTAAGTTTCAAAAGAAACCGGATTAGTCTCCCATTCAACATATTTTTCCGGAAAGGTTTCCGCTTTTGACGTCACATTGGTAACGCCATTCAAATCATACAACACCTCACCCGGCTCTACCTCCTCCGGCTCCGCCACCCAAACTTGCTCCTGCTTATAATCAACGACAAATATAAAAGGCCGCCCGGATAATCCCAATCGATTCATATACCGGACGGCTTCTTCTTTATTGCAAAACTTCATATTATATCAAAAATCGCTCTGTCAGTCCGCCGAAAGCATCGATACGACGGTCACGGAAGAACGGCCACCAACGACGCACATTCTCACTCCGTGCTTTATCAATCTCTACCACACGCACCTCTTCATGGTCGTTCGGGAACTCAGCCAGCAACTCTCCCTGGGGACCTGCCACAAAGCTATTTCCCCAAAACTGGATACCGTTTGTCTGTCCCGAAGGGTCCGTCTCATGTCCGGTACGGTTTACCGTAATCACCGGAAGCCCGTTAGCTACGGCATGTCCGCGCTGCACTGTTATCCACGCACCCAGCTGACGTTTTTTCTCTTCTTCCGTATCACTGCTCTCCCAACCGATAGCCGTCGGATAAATCAGCATCTCAGCACCTTTCATCGCCATCAGGCGGGCTGCTTCCGGATACCACTGGTCCCAGCAAACCAATACGCCCAACTTCCCGACAGACGTCTCTATCGGTTCGAATCCCAAATCGCCGGGAGTGAAATAAAACTTTTCGTAGTAAGCCGGGTCGTCCGGTATATGCATCTTACGATATTTTCCGGCAATCGAACCGTCTTTCTCAATCACCACGGCTGTATTATGATACAATCCCGGAGCACGCCGCTCGAACAGGGAAAGTACTAAAACCACGCCCAGCTCTTTTGCTAAAGCTCCGAACTCTTCCGTAGACGGTCCCGGAATCGTTTCCGCCAGGTCGAACATCTGCGTATCTTCCGTCTGGCAAAAATACAGGCCGTTATGTAATTCCTGCAAAACAACCAGTTCCGCACCTTCGTCGGCACAAAGCCGGATGCTATTTTTCAGTTTCTTTATATTATCTGTCCGGTCACAGGTATTCGCCTGTTGAATCAATCCTACTTTCATACAATAAATTCTTTCGGGTACTGCATCGTCACACAATGCAATGAGCCATGTTGTTTAATTAACGGTAAACAATTAATACCTACAATCTCTCTGTCCGGAAACGCCGTCTGCAAGGCCGCTTTCGCCACTTCATCTTTCGATGAGTTATAGAACGGAACAAGCACAGCCCCGTTTATAATCAGGAAATTGGCATAGGTAGCCGGCAAACGCTCGCCTTCCCACTCCACTTTATCCGCCATCGGCAAAGCGACCAGCCGATAAGGTTCGCCATTTGCCTGCGTGAACTCCTTCAATTCCTCTTCCATCTCCCGGAGTTCGGCAAAATGCTCGTCTTCCTCATCCGTGCATTGCACATAGGCAATCGTATCCTCACTGCAAAAACGCGCCAGCGTATCGACATGACTGTCGGTATCGTCTCCCGCCAGATAACCGCTTTCCAACCACAGGATACGGTCCAGTCCGAACACCTGCTGGAGATAATTTTCCAGTTCTTCCTGCTGGAGATATTCGTTTCTGTTCACGGAAGATAGACATTCGACCGTAGTCAGCAAAGTTCCCTTTCCATCCGACTCGATACTGCCGCCTTCCAATACAAACGGCTGCATATTGACAGGAACCACTTCATCGGCAAAAGTCTTGCCATGAAACAATTTCCGCGTAATCAGATTATCATGGTTGGCAGCAAACTTCATCCCCCAACCGTTGAACACAAAATCGTACACCACCGGCACCCCGTCATCAAACACGGAAATGCCCCCATGGTCACGCGCCCAGGTATCGTTCGTCTCCATCTCACGGAAAATAACACGGTTATAATCCACCTCTCCCAACTGCGAGCGTACCGCCGTTTCATCCGGACAAACAATCAGTAACTTCTCCCGTTTGATCACCTCTTTGGCAATCTCCACAAAACAAGGAACCACCTCGTCCAGTATCGGAGCCCAATCGGTCCCTTCATGCGGCCAGGTCAGTTGAACAGCACTCTGAGGATACCATTCTGCCGGTAATATCGTTTTATTATCCATGTCTGCTAATTTAATTTTCAGGATACAAAGATAAAAGATAATAAGAGCAATGACAAAATTCTGCAAAAAACTCCTCTACCTATTTGGATTATTCAGAAACCTCATTAACTTTGCGGCACAAAGTACTTTTTATTTTAAGTATATGAATAAACAAATAGAAGACATAAAAGCTATCCGCGAGATGATGGAGAAATCATCCAAATTCCTTTCGTTAAGCGGTTTGTCAGGCATATCAGCCGGAGTCATAGCCATTATCGGAGCAGCACTTGCCTATTTCCATATTTTACGGGAACCGGCCAGTGCCAACTTCGACACGACACACGAAGCCATGTTCCGCGAAATCACTTTGTTGATAACCGACGCTTCCGCCGTGCTGCTCTTCTCTATTTGTTTCGGTATCTATTTTTCCTGGAGAAAATCGGTGAAAAAGAACCTGATGCCCTCCAAAAGCCTGATAAAAAGGACACTTTATAACCTCGGTATCCCATTGATTGCCGGAGGTATCTTTGCCCTCATTTTCCTGCTACGCGGCGATTTGGCTATGGCGATCACCATGACGCTGACCTTCTATGGCCTGGCATTAATTAATGTCTCCAAATCCACCCTCGACGAAGTACATTATTTAGGTTTGACAGAAGTCGTGTTAGGTATTGTTGCCGCCCTGTTCCCCGACTGGAGCCTCTTGCTTTGGACTATCGGATTCGGAGTTTGCCATATCATTTACGGCACAGCTATGTACATCAAATATGATTTGAAGAAAGAATGAAAAACATACTGTCCAAATTAAATAAAGCCTTCGAAAACCGGATACGATTAGGTATCATGTCTATCCTTTCGGTAAACGAATCAGCCGACTTCAACACCATGAAGCAACTGATGGAGTTGACCGACGGGAATTTGGCCAGCCACCTGAAAGCCTTGGAGACTCTCGGATATATCCAGTCCGTCAAACAATTCATCGGACGGAAACCCAATACCCAATATTCCATCACCGAAGAAGGACGAAAAAGTTTCAAAGAGCATTTGAATGCACTGGAAGAACTTATCAAATAATTTTTTTACCCATTCACTTTGAATTGCAAAGTACTTTTAAACTACATAAAACAGGTTAAGCTTATGGAAACAACAATCAAAAAAGCAGCAAAAATCAATCAGTCTATCACACTGAAAGCACTGATTATCGGATTCCTGACCCTCATCCTCCTGATTCCGGGATTAATGATCCAGGATCTGATCCGGGAAAGACAAAACCGAAGTTTGGAAACAATCGAAAAGATTAACAACAAATGGAGCAATGCCCAAACCTTTTGCGGTCCGGTCATTTCCATCCCTTATACCACGACGCAGGTAAATCCGGACAACAAGACAACCATTCAGGAACACCTTCTGAATATCACACCGGAAAACCTGAATATCACAACACAGTTATTTCCAGAGGAAAGATATTACGGTATCTACAAAACGATCCTTTACAAAAGCGAGATAGACATAACGGGAAACTTCGACAAAATAAACTTCCCCAAACCGGAAAACAGTATCATTCATTGGGAACAGGCCTATCTATCCATCGGTGTTTCCGACCTGAGGGGCATAACAGAAAACATCGACTTCAAACTGGACAACAAACAATTGTCGGTCGAAGCCACCGGTAACCTGGATACGCAGATAGGAAAAATGCTGGTCATGCCATTAAAGAATACCGACCCTCTCCTGTTCAGCCAACCCCAAACATTCAACTGCAAATTAAAACTGAACGGCAGCAGTAACATCAATTTCATCCCCATAGGCAAAACGACTAAAGTGCACGTTACAGGCAACTGGAAGTCCCCCGGTTTCATCGGCAACTTCTCCCCGGAGCACCATATTACCGAAAAAGGATTCGAAGCCGACTGGAGTATCCTCAGTTTCAACCGCAGTATCCCGGAAATGTGGATCGACTACCCGGGAAACTCATTCGACGATTCCTCCTTCGGGGTAAGCCTGATCGACCCGGTAAACCATTACCAGCAGAACATGCGTTCCGCCAAATATGCCATCATGTTCATCGCCCTGACCTTCGTTGTCTTCTTCTTCGTCGAGATCCTGACCAGAAAACGGATCCACCCTATACAGTATTTGTTGGTCGGCTTCGCATTGATCCTGTTTTACAGCCTGCTCCTGTCCATCTCCGAACAGATAAACTTCGGCACGGCCTACCTGATTGCCAGTATCGCCACCATCGGCCTGATCACAGCTTATACTCACAGCATCTTCAAAAATAAAATACAGACCGGAGCACTCACCGGCATGTTATGTTTATTATATATTTTCCTGTATGTTGTTCTGCAACTCGAAGATGTTGCCTTATTAATAGGAAGTATCGGCTTGTTTGTAATCCTGGGAACGATTATGTTCTTCTCCCGGAAAATAAGTTGGTATAAACAAGAAGATGAATATCCTCAAATACCTGAAACAGATAAGTAAACAACAAACCTTATAAAGGGAAAGATATAGACTCCAGCATCTGTTTTCGCCAGGAGAGAAGTTTACCGTTTTTGAATAAGCGACGTTGGACGAAGCACCAACTGCCGAGCTTGTTTTCACGGACAGTAGGCCAACGGTGCTTCTCCTGGTAAAACAGTTTTAATTTTTCATAGTTTTCAATCCAGATGTCGTCGGTATTCCAGACAAAACCGGCTTCATCCATCATCCTGATACGTTCGGAGGCTAGTCCCCCCTGTTTACGGAACTTACGTTGGGAACTACACCAGGAACCTAATTTGCCATCATTACTTTTAGGCCAATATCCCTTTTGGTGATAAAAAAACACTACCTGTTCCCAATTTTTTATCCACTGGGCATCCAAATCTTGCTCCCACACAAAACCGATGCGATCCAACAAAGTTATCCGTTCTTCAGATAATATCCCTTTTTTACGCCCCTGCCGCTGCGTATTACACCAGATACTCAGATTATTTTCTCCCTTCTTAGGATAACGTTGCATCTGAGTTATAAAAATCTTCAGTTCTTCATAATACTGCATCCAACGACTGTCCTGTACTTCCCATTCGAAACCGATTCGGTCTAACTGCGAGATATAATCTTCCGACAACGTCCCTTTCTTCCGGGCAATCCGTTGGGTGTTACACCAGTTTCCCAACTTTCCTTCGGCTGCCTGCGGCCAGCGCCCTTCACGTTCCT
>ERZ857882.531-NODE-531-length-48535-cov-10.256415_pt1 | contig 48535 bp, 45 predicted proteins | sample MGYA00519697_ERZ857882 | MGnify/ENA primary metagenome ERZ857882 (study PRJEB31778, sample SAMEA3449373) | human gut metagenome | biome: human gut; feature: human-associated habitat; material: faeces | place: United Kingdom | collected 2010/2012 ...
AAATTGAAGTTAATTATTCTATTTCAAAAGAAAAACATGCAAGAGGAAAATATAATGAATTAATAATAACAAATTACTAATGAGGGGAATAAATTAAATGAAGAGTGATATTAGAAAAAAAATATATGAAATTTTAAAAAAAGAAAGTATTTATAATATTGAGATATTAATTCATAATATAAAGAGTAATATAAAAAAAGATAGTAAATAATACTATCTTTTTTATATTACATTAATACAAAGAGAGTGTCCATTTAATTGTAAATATTGCTTATCATCTACAACTCATGGTGTTAGATTCTTAGATGTAGAAAGAGTAAAGAAAGAATTAAAATACTTTATAGATAAGGAAGTAAGGCTAGTAAAGTTTGTTGATAGAACTTTCAATTGTAATCATAAATTTACAATGGCTATATGGGAGTTTTTAATAAATCAAGAAACTAAAACACAATTCCATTTTGAAATATCAGCAGATATTTTAAAGGAAGCTGAACTTGAATTATTAAGAAAAGCACCTAAGGATAGATTTCAATTTGAAGTAGGAGTTCAAACTACAAATGATGAAGTTTTAAATAAAATAAATAGATTTGTTAATTTTAGTGATATAAAGGAAAAGGTAGATGAACTTCTTAAAATAAGAAATATTAAACAGCATCTTGATTTAATTGCAGGACTTCCTGGAGAAGATTATAATTCTTTTAAAAAATCCTTTAATGATGTATATAGTATAGCTCCAGAAGAGATACAATTAGGATTTTTAAAGCTTCTTAGAGGATCATCAATGAGAGAAGAAGCGCAAGAATATGGTATGAAGTATTCACCATATCCTCCATATGAAATATTAAAAACAAAGGATATAAGTTATGAAGAGCTTATTAAACTTAAAAAGGTAGAAGAAATGGTAGATAAATACTATAATTCTCAAAAATTTAATAACATAATAAAATATTTTGTTAATAAGTTTGATACACCTTTTGATTTTTATTATGAATTAGGAGATTATTTTGATAAAAAAGGATACTTTAATAGAAATATAGGAAATAGTGAGTACTATAGAGTATTTTTAGATTTTAATATGGAAATATTAAAAGAAGATAATTTTATATTAAAAGAAATATTAAGATATGATTATTTAAATTTTAATAAAAAAAGAGGAATACCTGATTTCCTTGGTAGGGGTATTGATAAAAAAGAAGAAGAAGAAATAAAAGGAAAATTAAGAGAAGAATATTCATTTAAAAATTACTATTTGGAAGGTTTTAATATAAATATTAAAAAATTTATAGAATCTTCGATAGTAATTAAAGAAAAGGATTATTATTTATTTGGATATGGAGGCGATGTAATAAATATTAAGTAATTTTATTAAATATTAATTTATTAAATAAAACTTATAAAAATAAATTATAATCAAATAAAAATTATTATTTATGCAAAAAATGAATAAAAATGTTGAAAAAAATAAGGAATAGTGTATAATATAAAAGAAGTAATTAATACTACATAAAGTATTAATTACTATATTATTATTATTTAATATACTAAAGGTGGTGAGATTTTGGCATTAGAAGCAATAAATAATATTAGAAAGTCTGAAGAGCAGGCTGAAAAAATAATTAAAGATGCTACTTTAAGATCAAAGGAAATAATAAAAGAAGCAAGTATATTAGCTGATGAAGAGTACAAAAAAATTATAGATTCTGCTAATTTAAAGAAGAAAGAAATAATTAAAAAAGCAGAAGATGATGGAAATAATGAAGCTAAGCCTATATTAGATAAAGGTGAAATTGAAGTGCAAAAAATAAAGAATATTTCCACTGATAAGAAAAATAATGCTATTAATTTAATCGTTGAGAGGATAGTGAAGATTAATGGCAATAGTTAAGATGAAGAAGTTTACTTTGCTTACCTTTGAATCTAAAAAGCCAAAGTTTTTAAAAGAAGTTCAAGGCTTATCTAATGTTGAATTTATTAATTTACAAGATGAAGGTTTTCTTGAAAAATATGAAGATTTGAAAAAATTATCTAAGGATAATGATGAAGTAGAGTGTTCTAAATATGAAGAAAATTTATCAAAAGCAAAATTTGGAGTTGAATTTTTCAATAAATATGTTCCTAAAAAATCTGGATTAAAGGCGTTAAGAGAAGGAAAAGTATCTTTAACCTTAGATGAATTAGAAGAAAAGGTTAATTCTTCTAATTGGATTAATAGTTATGAAAAGGCTAAGGAAAAGGAAGCTGAGTTATTAAAGTTAGACTCAGAAGTAACAAAATTACAATCTGAAATAGATGTTTTAACTCCATGGGAAAACTTAGATGTTCCTTTAAATGAACTTAAAACATTGAGAAATACATCTTATTATTTAGGAACAATAGCTAAAGGTTATGAGGAAACAATGTTTCAAGAGTTGTCAAATTGTTATGTTGAAATTATTTCAAGAAGTACAAATGACATTAATTTATTAATCTTAGCTAATAATGAATATGATGAAAATATTTCAGAAGTTTTAAGAAGTTTTGGATTTACAGCTTTTAAAACAGAACATGCAGATGTACCATTAAAACTAATTCTAGATTTTAAACATGATATAGAAGAAATTAAATCTAAAAAATTCTTTATTCAAGAAGAAATATCAGATTTTGAAGAAGATTTGAAAATATTAGAATTAGCTTATGACTATTTTGCAAGTAAGGTTGAAAGAAAAAAGGTTTCTAGTAACTTTTTAAAGACTAAAAATGTTTGTGCTATACAAGGTTGGATAGCTGAAGAAGATAGTGAAGACTTAAAAACTATATGTTCAAAAGTTCTAAATGATGACTATTATATAGAGTTTGAAGATGTTAAAGAAGAGGAAATAGATGATGTTCCTATAAAATTAAAAAATGGAGAGTTAGTTTCAGCTTTTGAAAGTATAACTGGAATGTACAGTTATCCAAAATATAATGAAATTGATCCAACTCCACTTCTTACACCATTTTACTTAATATTCTTTGGTATGATGGTTGCTGATGTAGGTTATGGATTATTAGTATTAATAGCTTCAATTATAGCTTTAAAATTTTTGAAACTAAACAATAGTATGAGAGATTTTATGAAATTTTTCTTCTATTTAAGTTTCCCAACAATATTCTTTGGATTAGTTTATGGATCTTTCTTTGGAGATGCAATTACAATGCCATTCAAATTAATAGATACTAATAAGGATGTAATGACAATAGTTGTATTATCTCTAGTCTTAGGAGTTATTCAAATATTCTTTGGACTATTTATTAAAGCTTATAGTTTAATAAGAATAGGTAAAAGTAAAGATGCCTTACTTGATGCAGGTTCTTGGATAATTACATTATTATCACTAGGAGGAATTGCAGCAGTAAAATTCTTAAGTTTACCAAGTTTCTTAAATATACTATTTATTATTACATCAATTATAGGTGCCATATTAATAGTTATTGGTGGTGGAAGAGAAGAAAAATCTTTTGGAGCTAAGGCTGGTCAAGGATTATATGCTTTATATGGTATTACTGGCTATGTAGGGGATTTAGTGTCATATACAAGACTTATGGCATTAGGACTTGCAGGTGGATCTATTGCAGGAGCATTAAATTTATTAATACACACTTTACCAGGAGTGGCTGCAGTATTATTAGGACCAGTATTATTCGTATTATTCCATATATTTAATTTAGGATTATCTTTACTTGGAGCATATGTTCATACGGCAAGACTTCAATATGTTGAATATTTCGGTAAGTTTTATGATGGTGGTGGAAGACCATTTAAAGCGTTTAAAAGTTCAGAAAAGTATATAAGTATCAAAAGAAATTAGGAGGAATTATAAATGGAAATGACATGGATTCAATTTTTTATAGAAAATAATGGAGGAATGATCTTTGCAGCACTTGGAGCAGCACTAGCAGTTGGATTATCAGGTATAGGTTCAGCTAAGGGTGTTGGTATAGTTGGTGAAGCAGCTACAGGTTTAGTTACAGAAGAACCAGAGAAATTTGGTAAGGCTTTAGTTCTTCAATTATTACCAGGTACACAAGGTTTATATGGTTTCGTTATAGGTTTCTTAATATTTACTAAGATGACTTCAGGTATGGCCTTTGAACAAGGTTTATATTTATTAGCAGCAGGACTTCCAATAGCTTTTGCAGGTCTTTGGTCTGGTATAGCTCAAGGTAAAGTTGCAGCATCAGGAATTCAAATATTAGCTAAGAATGAAGAACATAATACTAAAGGTATAATCTTAGCAGCTATGGTTGAAACATACGCATTATTAGGCTTCGTTATTTCATTTATGTTAGTAAATAAAGGATTCTAGGATTGGAGAGAATAGGCGATGGCAAGTATAAGTAATCTAACTTCTAAAATCCTTAGGGATGCCGAAGAAAGAAAGGAAAACATTCTAGCTTCTGCAGAAGAAGAAAAGAATAAAATTCTTTCAAAGAAAGTAGCTAAAGCCAAGGAAATAGAAAAGGAAATTATACATAAGGCTGAGGTTGAGGCTAAGAGCAGAAAAGAAAGAATTTTATCTTCTGCTTCTCTAAAGGTTAGAAATAATAAATTATGTGCAAAGCAAGAAGTAATAAAAGAAGTGTTTGATAAAAGTATAGATGTTTTATCTTCTATAACAGGAGATGATTTTTTAAGATTTATTAAACACACAATACTTTCATTAGGTGAAATAGGAGAACAAAATCTTATTTTAAATAAAGAAGGACTAGAAGTAGTTGATCTAACTTTTATATATGATTTAAACCAAGCATTAGGTGAAAAAGGAAATATAAAGCTTAGCCCTAATGCAGGAAACTTTAAAGGTGGATTTATTCTTGAAAGTAATGGTATAGAAATAAATAATACATATGAAGCTTTAGTAAGTTCATTAAAGGATGAATTGGAGTTTGAAGTAGCAAGTGTGTTATTTAATTAAGGAGGGTAAGAGATGGATGTAATGAAATTTACCCAAGCAGTATCAAGAATATGGGTTTTAGAAACTAGACTTCTTGATAAAGCAAAAGTTGAAAGAATGATTGAAGCCTCATCTGCAAGTGAAGTTCTAAGAATATTAAATGAAACAGAATATTCAAATGTTTCAGCAGGTATTAAAAGAGCAGAAGATTATGAAGAAATTCTAACTGCAGAGTTAAAAAGAGTGTATGATTTAGTTTATGAAATAAGTCCTATTAAAGAAGTTGTAAAAATAATGAACTTAAAATATGACTATCATAATGCTAAAGTTCTTTTAAAAGAAAAAGTATTAGGTAAGGATTTATCATCAATGCTTATAAAGCTTGGAAATATTGATTTACAAGAAATAAAGAGAAAGATAGATTCTGATAATTTAAAAAGCTTAAATGGAACCTTAGGCAAGGGAATTCAAGAAGCAATGAAGTCTTTTGAAGAAACTAAGGATCCACAAAAAATAGATATTATTATAGATAAATACATGTTTAAAGAATTAGTAGAAATAAATAAAGCTTTAAATTATAAGTTTATAGATAACTTAGTTAAGGCTATCATAGACTCTACTAATATAAGAACTTTACTTAGAATAAAGAAACAAAATAAAGGAAGAGATTTTGCTGGAGAAGTTATTTTTGAAGGTGGAGATATAGATAGTAGTAAATTAATTTCCTTAATTAATGAATCACCAGAAAATATAATGTCTAAACTACAAAGTACAATTTATTCTGATTTAATTAAAGAAGGCTTTGAAGGATATATAGCTACTGAATCAGCAAGTCTTTTAGAAAAATTAAGTGATAACTATATTATGGACTTAATGAAAAATTCTAAGTTAGTTACTTTTGGACCAGAAAGATTATTATCTTATATTTATGCTAAGGAAACAGAAATAAAAGTAATAAGAATTATAATGGTTGGCAAGCTTAATAATATTGCTGAGGAAGTAATAAGAGAAAGGTTGCGTGATATATATGCATAAGAAAATAGGCGTAGTTGGAGATAAAGATTCAGTTTTAGCTTTTAAAGCTTTAGGAATTGATGTATTCCCAGTTGTAGAAGCTGAGGAAGCTAGAAAAGCAGTGGATAATTGTGCAAGAAATAATTATGCAGTAATCTTCGTTACTGAGCAAGTAGCTCAAAATATTGAAGAAACAATAGCACGTTACAATGAACAAATACTTCCATCTGTAATATTAATTCCAAGTAATCAAGGCTCATTGAATATTGGACTTAAGAGAATTAGTGATAGTGTGGAAAAAGCTGTTGGCGTTAATATTTTATAGGAAGGTAGGTTAGCACGTTGAAGACCGGAAAGATAATTAAGGTTGCAGGTCCCTTAGTTGTAGCTGAGGGAATGGAAGAAGCAAATATATTCGACATGGTAAAGGTTGGAGAAAAAGGTCTTATTGGAGAAATCATAGAAATGAGAAATGATAAGGCATCTATCCAAGTTTACGAAGAAACTACAGGAATTGGACCAGGGGACCCAGTAGTTACTACTGGAGAACCTTTAAGTATAGAATTAGGACCAGGTCTTATTGAATCTATGTTTGATGGTATTCAAAGACCACTTGATGCCTTTGAAAAGGCTGCAAATTCACCATTCTTAAAGAAGGGTGTAGCTGTTAAATCTTTAAATAGAGAAAGACTTTGGAAGTTTGACCCTACAGCAAAGGTAGGGGATGTAGTAGAAGCTGGAGATATTATTGGAACAGTTCAAGAAACTTCAGTTGTACTTCATAAGATAATGATTCCTTACGGTGTTAAGGGGACTATAAAAGAAATAAAAGAAGGCGAATTTACTATAGTTGATACTGTATGTATAGTAGAAACTGAAAAAGGTGATAAGGAAATAACTTTAATGCAAAAATGGCCAGCAAGAAAAGGAAGACCATTTGCAAGAAAGTTAAAGCCAGAAGCTCCAATGACAACAGGTCAAAGAGTTATAGATACTTTCTTCCCAGTTGCTAAAGGGGGTGCAGCTGCAGTTCCAGGTCCATTCGGAGCAGGTAAAACAGTTGTTCAGCACCAAGTAGCTAAATGGGGAGACACTGAAATAGTTGTATATGTTGGTTGTGGAGAACGTGGTAATGAAATGACAGACGTTCTTAATGAATTCCCAGAGCTTAAAGACCCTAAAACTGGTGAAAGCTTAATGAAGAGAACAGTTCTTATAGCAAATACTTCAAATATGCCAGTTGCAGCTAGAGAAGCTTGTATATATACAGGAATAACTATTGCTGAATACTTTAGAGATATGGGATATTCAGTTTCAATCATGGCTGACTCAACATCAAGATGGGCAGAAGCACTAAGAGAAATGTCAGGAAGACTTGAAGAAATGCCAGGGGATGAAGGATATCCAGCTTATCTTGGCTCAAGACTTGCTGATTATTATGAAAGAGCTGGTAAGGTAATATGTTTAGGTAAAGATGGTAGAGAAGGAGCTGTAACAGCTATTGGAGCAGTATCACCTCCAGGAGGAGATTTATCTGAGCCAGTTACTCAAGCAACTCTTAGAATAGTTAAGGTTTTCTGGGGATTAGATGCTCAATTAGCTTATAAGAGACATTTCCCATCAATAAATTGGTTAAATTCATATTCATTATATGCAGATACAATTGATACATGGATGAATGAAGAAGTTGCATCTGATTGGTCAACTTTAAGACAAGAAGCTATGACTTTACTTCAAGAAGAATCAGGACTTCAAGAAATAGTAAGTCTTGTTGGAATTGATGCCTTATCTGAAATGGATAGACTTAAATTAGAAGTATCTAAGTCATTAAGAGAAGACTATCTTCAACAAAATGCCTTCCATGAAGTTGATACATATGCTTCATTAGATAAACAATATAAGATGCTAAAGTTAATACTTCTTTTCAGAAAAGAAGCAGAAAGAGCATTAAAAGCAGGCGTTTATTTAAATAAAATTTTAGGCTTAGATGAAATTAGAGATAAAATAGCAAGAAGTAAGTATATTAATGAAAAGAATATAAATAAGATAGATGAAATTGAATTAGAATTAAAATCTGCTATAGATGCACTAATAACTGAAGAAGGAGGTGTTCTAGATGCTTAGAGAATACAAGACAGTAACAGAAGTTGTAGGACCTTTAATGGTTGTTGAAGGCGTTGAAGGTGTTAAATATGATGAATTAGTTGAAGTTGAACTTCAAACTGGAGAAAAGAGAAGAGGTAAGGTTCTTGAAATTAATGGAACTAAGGCTATGGTTCAGCTTTTTGAAGGATCATCAGGAATTAACTTAAAAGAAACAAAGGCTAGATTCTTAGGAAGACCACTTGAATTAGGTGTTTCTGAAGATATGCTTGGTAGAATATTCGATGGTATGGGACATCCAATTGATAATGGCCCTAACATAATACCTGAAAAAAGATTTGATATAAATGGGGAAGCAATTAATCCTGTATCAAGAGATTATCCTTCAGAATTTATTCAAACAGGTATTTCAGCTATTGATGGACTAAATACCTTAGTAAGAGGACAAAAGTTACCTGTTTTCTCAGCATCAGGACTTCCACATGCACAATTAGCTGCACAAATAGCAAGACAAGCGAGAGTTTTAAACTCAGATGCTAACTTTGCAGTTGTATTTGCTGCTATAGGTATTACCTTCGAAGAATCACAATTCTTCGTTGATGAATTTAATAAAACAGGTGCTATAGATAATTCAGTATTATTTATGAATCTTGCATCTGACCCTGCTATCGAAAGAATAGCAACTCCAAGAATGGCTCTTACTACAGCAGAATACTTAGCTTATGAAAAAGGAATGCATGTACTTGTTATAATGACTGATATAACAAACTATGCAGAAGCATTAAGAGAAGTTTCAGCTGCTAGAAAAGAAGTTCCAGGAAGAAGAGGATATCCAGGATATCTATATACTGACCTTTCAACTTTATATGAAAGAGCAGGAAGACTTAGAGGAAAAGAAGGTTCTATAACTCAAATTCCTATTTTAACAATGCCAGAAGAGGATAAGACACATCCGATTCCTGACTTAACTGGATATATAACAGAAGGACAAATAATTCTTTCAAGAGAGTTATATAAGAAAGGTATTATACCTCCAATAGATGTTCTTCCATCATTATCAAGACTTAAAGATAAAGGTATTGGTAAGAATAAGACTAGAGAAGATCATGCTGATACAATGAACCAATTATTCTCAGCTTATGCTCAAGGTAAGCAAGCAAAAGAATTATCAGCAATCTTAGGTGAGTCAGCTTTATCTGATACAGATAAGCAATATGCAAAATTTGCAGAAGCTTTTGAAGAACAATATGTTTCACAAGGCTTTACAACTAATAGAAGTATAGAAGAAACATTAAATTTAGGATGGAAGCTTTTAAAGATACTTCCAAGAACTGAACTTAAGAGAATTAGAGATGAGTATCTTGAAAAGTATATGCCAAAGGGAGATGAAGAATAGCCATGGCAAGATTAAATGTCAATCCTACTAGAATGGAGATGTCTAAGCTAAAGAAAAGATTAGTTACAGCTACAAGAGGACATAAACTTTTAAAGGATAAGCAAGATGAGCTTATGAGACAATTCGTTAATCTTGTCAAATATAATAATGAATTAAGAAAATCTGTTGAAGCAGAGCTTCAAGGAGCACTTAAGGATTTTGTTATGGCTAGGGCTGTTATGAGCTCGGAATTTTTAGAAGAAGCAGTAGCTTATCCAAAAGAAAGTATATCTGTTGAAGTAGGAACTAAAAATATAATGAGTGTTAATGTTCCTAAAATGGATTTTCATAGGCAGCTTGAAGGTGATGAAGGTAGTATATTCCCTTATGGTTTTGCAAGTACATCATCAGAATTAGATGATTCTATTGCTAAATTATATGATATGTTACCTAAATTATTAGAATTAGCAGAAGTTGAAAAATCAACTCAGCTAATGGCAGATGAAATTGAAAAGACTAGAAGAAGAGTTAATGCACTTGAATATATGACTATACCTTCATTACAAGAAACTATTAAATACATTAGAATGAAGTTAGATGAAAATGAAAGAGGAGCTTTAACTAGGCTTATGAAGGTTAAAGATATAATACAAGCAAAAAGCTAACAAAGTTATTATATAATATAAAAAGAATAAAAAATGTAAAATGGGTATAAAACTATTAAATTAGTTTTATACTCATTTATAGTTTTATAGAGAAATTCTATATTTAAATTTGTAATTTGGAACAAATTACTTCTATAATTATGCATTATCCATTACGCATTATGCATTCTAATTTACAGCTCTAATTTTTTTGAAATAATTCGTAATTCTTTTGTCATTGATAAAAATAAGGGTTAATAGTATAATTAGATAATAATTGTTTACATAAGAATTATTTACATAATAAATTTGCATTATTTTTTTAAGGAGCATATTATGAGATATATTTTATCTTTAGTAGTATCATTTTTAATAGTTTATTTTATAACACCATGGTTAATGAAATTATTTAATAAATATAGTTTTACTGATAAACCAACAAAGAGAAAAAAGCATGATAAAGAAACTCCCCTTTGTGGTGGAGTAGCAATGTTTATAGGTTTTTTTATAGTTTATTTTTTAGTTAATAACTATACTTTAACAAAAGAAAAAATTTTAATATTTATAGGATCTTTTCTTATTTTAGCAATAGGTTTAGTTGATGACTTTTATAAATCCAGAGGAAAGGAATTTCCTATATATCCTAGATTAATAATTCAATTAATAGCAGCATTTATAATATATAATGCTGGCATTGTATTTAGAGGTTTTACTAATCCATTTACAGGAAATTATATAGTTTTATCTAGTTTTGTACAATTTATATTAACAATTACGTGGATATTTGGAGTAACAACTGTTATTAACTGGTCAGATGGAATGGATGGACTTGCTGGTGGCTTGTCTCTTATATCATCTATCACCTTTGCAGGAGCAGCAATAATATTAAAACAAAGTGAATCTATTACTATGTCACTAATTGTTTCAGGAGTTACACTTGGATTCTTAAAGTACAATAATTATCCTGCTAAGATTTTTATGGGAGATTCAGGTGCAAACTTCTTAGGATTTATTTTAAGTATAATTGCTTTAGATGGAGCTTTTAAACAAGCAACTTTAATGAGTATATTTATACCAATATTAGCATTAGCAATACCGATATTTGATAATCTTTTTGTAATAGTAAAAAGATTTATTGATGGTAAGCCAGTATATCAAGCAGATAGAAGTCAAATTCATTACAGATTAGAATCAAAGGGATTTACGCCAAAACAAGTTGTAACATATATAAATATGGTTAGTTTAGCTTTTAGTTTAATATCAATTATTCTGTTGTTAATAAAAAGATAGGATTTAGTAGCTATGGCTAATGAAAAATTTGAAATGTAGAATTAGGGTGAAAATATTTATTAGTAATTGAAAATAAATTATATAATAATTTTAAATTTATATTTTTGATTTGGAGCTGTTTATAACAGTTCCTTATTTTATAATTTAAAGTGTAAAATATCAGAGTATTTATTTTAAGGGGGAGAATTATGTATAGGGGAAAATTAGTTAAGCTAAGAGCTTATAGGGAAGAAGATATAGAAAGAGCTGTAGAATTTATAAATGATGAAGAAACTAAAAAATTTCTAGATACCGCCATTCCTTTTCCAATTACTAAATGGCAGGAAGAAGAATGGATAAAAAGTAGGAAAAGTAATAAAGATTTCACTTATGATTTTGCAATTGAAGATTTAGAAACTGGAAAATATATTGGAGGATGCAGTATCAACCATTGTGATGTGAAAAATAGAAACTGTACCATAGGGATAATGCTTGGAGATAAAGATTACTGGGGAAGGGATTATGGTAGTGATGCTTTAAAAGTGTTAATAAAATTTATATTTGAAGAAGTAAATATGGATAAGATAAAACTTGGAGTATTTTCTTTTAATGCTAGAGCAATAGCATGTTATAAAAAGATAGGATTTATAGAAGAAGGAATTTTAAAGAAAGAATTGTATAGAAATGGAAAGTATAATGATATTACACTTATGGCTTTATTTAAAGAAGATTACAAAGAATAAAATTTGAATATTTACAAAATTAAGAAAAAGACTTATAATATAAAAAAAGAATGAACAAAACTTATCAAGAGTGGTGGAGGGACTGGCCCTATGATACCCGGCAACCTACAAGGTTAATTTTATTTAAATTAATTGTTTTATTTGTGTGGTGCTAATTCCTGTAAGATAAGGGTAATATATAGGCTATTTACGTACCTAAAGGTTATCCTTTAGGTACTTTTTTTAGTAATGAAAAGGGGGCAAGTTATGAATATTAATAATTTATTTAATGAAAAGAAGGTGGTTTTTTCTTTTGAAATTTTTCCACCAAAGCAAGAATCAAATATAGATACTATTTATAATACTTTAGAAGAATTAAAAGGTTTAAGTCCAGATTTTATAAGTGTAACCTATGGGGCAGGTGGAAGCTTATCTAAAAATATGACTTGTGAGATATCTTCTATAATCAAAAATAAATATAAAATAGAACCATTAGCACATTTAACTTGTATTAATTCTACTAAAGATCAAGTAGATAAGATTTTAAATGATTTAAAAAAAGAAGGAATAGAAAATGTTTTAGCTTTAAGAGGTGATATTCCAATTGATTTTGATGGAAAAAGTGATTTTAAATATGCTAGCGATTTAATAAAGCATATTAAATTAAGAAATGACTTTAATATAGTTGGAGCTTGTTATCCTGAGGGGCATTTAGATAGCAAGTCTTATGAAGATGATTTAATAAATTTAAAGAAAAAACAAGAAGCTGGAGCAACGCATTTAATATCACAACTGTTTTTTGATAATGAGTATTTTTATAATTTCTTAGAGCAAAAGGAAAAGTATGGAATATCTATTCCAATTCAAGCTGGAATTATGCCTGTTATAAACACAAAACAAATAAAGAGAATAGTATCATTATGTGGTGCTAAAGTTCCAAATAAGTTTATAAAGATTATGAATAAATATGAATATAATCCAGAGGCATTAAGAGATGCTGGAATTGCCTATGCAACTGAACAAATTATAGATTTAATATCTAGTGGAGTTCATGGAATTCATTTATATACAATGAATAACCCTTATGTGGCTAAGAAAATAAGTGAAAGCATTTCATCCATTGTTAATACTATAAATACTTTAGAAAATGAGGTAAATTAAATTTATAAATATAGTGGAGGTATATTGTATGGAAAAAGTTGAAAGTTTTGAATTAGATCATAGAATAGTTAAGGCACCTTATATAAGGAAATGTTGTTTGCTAGAAGGAAAAAATGGAGATAAGGTAACTAAGTTCGATATTAGATTTTTACAACCTAATAAAGAAGCTTTTGGAACAGCAGCTATGCATGGATTAGAACATTTACTAGCTTATGAACTTAGAGATAAAGTTGAAGGGATTATTGATTTTTCTCCAATGGGATGTAGAACAGGTTTTTATTTAAGCATTTGGGGAGATAGAGATTCAAAGGAGATAAAAGTAGCTTTAGAAGCTGCTTTAGAAGAGGTTTTAAAGGCTACTGAAATTCCAGCTGCTAATGAAGTACAATGTGGAAATTATAGAGATTTATCTTTATTTGGAGCTAAGGAATATGCAAAAGAAGCTTTAAAAAAAGGTTTTTCATTAAGTATATATGGAGAAAAATAAAAATATTTTCATTGCATTCTAATTGTGAAATTAGAATGCATTTTTTTTGTTTAATAAATACAAAATATGTGATAATATTAAATAGATAGAAAATTTAGAAAATTTTTAAAATTTCTAAAATTTATTTTGTGGAGATGATTTAATGGACAAGTGTAGTAAGTTCAAAGATTTAAAATCATTTATCCAAGAAGGAAACGATGATGAAAGCTCTTTAATTGCAGTTTTACATCAGGCTCAGAACCTTTATGGATATTTGGGAAGGGATGTGCAGGAATATATAGCAGAAATGTTAAATATACCAGTTTCAAAGGTTTATGGTGTAATAACTTTTTATTCATATTTTTCAACTGAGCCAAAAGGGAAATATGTTATTAGCATTTGTACTGGTACTGCTTGCTTTGTAAGAGGGGCAAATGATATATTAGAGGATTTTAGAAAAGTGTTAGGTATTAAAGAAGGGGAAACAACTGAAGATAAATTATTTACATTAGATACTTTAAGATGTGTTGGTTCTTGTGCAATTGCACCAGTAGTACTAGTTAATGATAAGGTTTACGGACACTTTACAAAGCCTCAAGTTACTGAATTAATTAATAATTTAAGGGAGCGGGGTTAATATGGAAAAAATAAGGGATTATAAAGATTTACTAAATAAAGTTAGTAAATATAAAAGTAAAATTGAAGTAAGGCAAAATCCAGAAAAGTTCAATAATGGAATAATAGAGGAGAGACATATATTAATATGTGGAGGTCCTGGATGTAAAGCGTCAAGAGCAGATAAAATAGAAGAAAAGTTTAAAGAAGAAATAGAAAGATTAGGATTGCAAGAAAAAGTAAAAGTAATAATGACAGGATGCTTTGGATTTTGTGCTAAGGGACCAGTTATAGAAATTATGCCTGATAAGGTTTTTTATATTGAAGTTAAAGATGAGGATGTTAAGGAAATAATAGAAAGTCACATACTTAATGGAGAAGTTGTTGAAAGATTATTATATGAGGATAAAGAGACCAAAGAAAGAATAAGAGTAAAAGAAGAAATACCATTTTATAAAAAGCAAGTAAAAATAGCTTTAAAAAATTGTGGAGTAATAGACCCTGAAAATATGGAAGAGGCTTTAGCAGTTGGAGCTTATACAGCATTAGGTAAAGCTATAACATCTATGACAAAGGAGGAAGTTATAAAGGAGGTTACAGAATCAGGATTAAGAGGAAGAGGTGGCGGAGGATTTCCAACAGGTAGAAAGTGGGAGGCCACAAGAAGAGCAGAAGGAGATATAAAGTATGTAATTTGTAACGCCGATGAAGGAGATCCAGGTGCATTTATGGATAGAGCTATATTAGAAGGAGATCCTAACTCTGTATTAGAAGCTATGGCTATTTGTGGATATGCTATAGGAGCAAGTAAGGGATATATTTATATTAGAGCTGAATATCCTTTAGCAGTGCATAGATTAAAAGTAGCAATTGCTCAAGCTAGAGAAATTGGAGTACTTGGGGAAGATATATTAAATACTGGCTTTAATTTTGATATTGAAATTAAGTATGGTGCTGGAGCTTTTGTATGTGGTGAGGCAACAGCTTTAATACACTCTATTGAAGGTCAAAGAGGAGAGCCAACTATGAAACCACCTAGAACTTCAGAAAAAGGATTATGGCAAAAACCTACCTGCGTTAATAATGTGGAAACCTTCGCTAATATTTGTCAAATAATTAACAATGGAGCTAATTGGTATAGTAGTATAGGAGCAAAAAAATCAACAGGAACAAAGGTTTTTGCATTAGCTGGGAATATAAATAATGTAGGATTAGTTGAAGTACCAATGGGAATTCCTCTAAGAGATATAATATATGAAATAGGGGGAGGATTAGCAGATAATAAAGAACTGAAAGCAGTTCAAACAGGAGGTCCTTCAGGTGGATGTATTCCTATAGAATATTTAGATTTACCAATAGAATACGATACACTTACTAGCATTGGTTCTATGATGGGATCTGGTGGCATGATAGTAATGGATGAAAATAACTGTATGGTAGACATAGCCAAGTTCTATTTAGAATTTAGTGTTGATGAATCCTGTGGAAAGTGCACTCCATGTAGAATTGGTAATAAAAGAATATTAGAAATAATAGAAAAAATTACTACAGGAAAGACTGAAGAGGAAGATTTAAATAAATTAGAAGCGCTTTGTGAAGTTGTAAAGGATGCATCTTTGTGTGGCTTAGGTGAAGCAGCTCCAAATCCTGTATTAAGCACTATTAAATTTTTTAAAGATGAATATTTAGAACATATTATAAAGAAAAAATGTAAAGCAGGAGTATGTAAGCAGTTAGTAAAATATGATATTACACAGGAATGTATAGGTTGTACCAAGTGCTTGAGAGCTTGTCCTGTATTAGCAATAAAAGGAAAACTTAGAGAACATCATGTTATAGATATTAATAAGTGTATAAGATGTGGATTGTGCTTTGAAGCATGTCCTACAAAAGCCATAATTAAGACTAGCTTAGGAGGGGATAATTAATGGTTAATGCAAAGATAAATGGTATTAATATAGAGCTAGAAAAGGGTACAAGTATTTTAGATGCAGCAAAAAAGATTAATATACACTTACCAACATTATGCCATATGTATATGGTAGATGGAAAAACAAGAAATTGTAAGGGAACTTGCAGAGTATGTGTTGTTGAAATAGAAGGTAAAGATGGATTGGTACCATCCTGTGCTACAGAAGTAGGGGAAGGAATGTCTATAAAGACTAATTCATTAAAGGCTATTAGAGCAAGGAGAATTATAACTGAACTTTTACTATCAGATCACCCTATGGATTGTTTGAAGTGTGAAAAAAATAACATTTGTGAGTTACAAAATTTAGCAGCAGAACTAGGTATACATGAAAATTCTTATGAAGGGGAAAGAAATATATTTGATTTAGATATTTCTGAGGGCTTTGTAAGAGATAGAGAAAAGTGTATATTGTGTAGAAGGTGTGTAACAGCATGTAATGATTTGCAAAAGGTAAATGCTATAACAGTAGCAGATAGAGGCTTTAAAAGTAATATTTCAACATTTTGTAATGAAAGTATAGTAAATAGTAATTGTACTTATTGTGGTCAATGCATAGCTGTTTGTCCTACAGGTGCATTAAGAGAAAAGATGAATTACAAAAAGGTTTGGGAATTATTAGATGGCAATAAATATGTTATTACCCAAATAGCTCCAGCGGTAAGATATGCTTTAGCGGAAGAATTTGGAATGGATTCGGGAAAATTATCCATAGGTAAAATAGTAGCTGCATTAAAATTATTAGGCTTTAATTTAGTATTCGATACTAATTTTGCTGCTGATTTAACTATAATGGAAGAAGCAAATGAATTTTTAGAAAGATTTGAATCTGGTAAAAATTTACCTCTTATTACTAGTTGTTGTCCAGCGTGGATAAAATTTGCTGAAAATAATTACGCTGACAAAATAGAGCTTATTTCAAGTTGTAAATCACCACAACAAATGTTTGGAGCTATTGCCAAAAATTATCTACCAAATAAATTAGGCCTTAATAAAGATAATATAAAGGTTGTATCAATTATGCCATGTATATCTAAAAAGCAAGAAGCTAATAGAGAAGAAATGAAAAGTAAAGATAAAATAAAAGATGTAGATATAGTAATAACTACAAGAGAACTTGCTAAGTTAATAAGAGAAGCAGGAATAGATATAGTGAATCTAGAAGATAGTGATTTTGATAATCCATTAGGAGAATCAAGTGGAGCTGGGGCTATATTTGGAGCAAGTGGTGGAGTTATGGAAGCTGCTTTAAGAACTTCTTATGAATGGATTACAGGAAATACTTTAGAAAAGGTTGACTTTGAAGATGTAAGAGGCTTAGAAGGTATTAAGGAAGCTAAGATAGATATTAATGGTAAAGAAATAAATATAGCTGTAGTTAGCTCCCTAGGAAATGCTAAGAAGGTTATGGATGATTTAAAATCTGGAAAGTCAAAATATCAATTTATTGAAGTTATGGCTTGTCTAGGTGGCTGTATAAATGGTGGAGGACAACCTTATATAAAATCAAATAGGGAAGTGTTAAAAAGTAGAATGGATTCTATTTATATAGAGGATAGGGAAAAAACAATTAGAAAATCTCATGAAAATCCTATGATAAAAGAACTATACGATGAATATCTTATTAAACCTAATAGTGAAATAGCTCATAGTATTTTACATGTTAATTACAAAAAGTGATATTATTTATAAAAATAGGGGAATTATTCTCCTATTTTTATTTTTTTGATTTAAAAAATATATTTATTTAGCGAAAAACAAAAATAGTTATGGTAAAGAATAACAGGTGATAGTATAATTATCATATAAAATAAATATAATAAAAATCATGTATGTATACTATTAATATTTAATTAGAATAAAGTAAAAGGAAACGCTTACCATGTTGGAAACAATAATTATTTCATTAATATTTTGTAAAATAAAGAGGTTAAAAATAAAGCCATTATTTAAAACTTGGCCTATATATCCAGTTATCTTTATGGAGGTGGTTTATTTAATTGTACAAGCTAATATTTTTAGTGAAAATTATAGTTTAATTAAGTTTGCATCAATATTTAAAACTTTGTATTTATTATCATATTTACCACTGGTATTTACTTATAGGCAATATATTTCAGCTATAATTGGCTCAATATTTGTTTTAGTTGGAGGAGTATTAAATAATATAGCTATTTCTGCAAATAATGGATATATGCCTGTATTTCCAAGTCTTTCATATTTAACTGGATATGCAAAAGTTGATTCCTTTTCAAAAGTTCAAGATATACATATATTAGGCAATTCTTCAACTAAATTAAAGTTTTTAACTGATATATTCGATATTGGATATAGTGTCCTTAGTTTAGGTGATATATTTATAAGAGGATTTGTATTTATTATTATATACAATACAATTAAAAAAATAAATTTAACAAATGAAAATAATTAATAAAAGGAGACAGAAAATGTTAGAAGTAAGACCAATAGAATTTTTATTAAGATCATTACCAGAGGGATTTATAGTTGTACTTGCAATTTATATTTTTTCAAAAGTAGATATAAATAAAAAAAAATATTTAAGTACTAGTGTAGTTTTTTCGATAATAACTTTTACTGTTAGATTATTGCCAATTAATTATGGAGTACATATGGTTTTATCTGTATTATTTTTGTTATTTATTATAGTTTCCTACAATAAAATAGATGCTGTAAGTGCTATAAAGAGCATAATATTTATATATTTGATACAATTTATTTCAGAAGCAATAAATGTTTTAATACTTAACTTTATGAATGTTGATTTAGATACTCAATTTAAGAATCCAATTTATAAATCTATTATTGGAATTCCATCATTAATAATTACTGGAGTTATAATATTAATAATTTATATATTTAATAATAAAAAAAGGAAGCATTAGAAAATATGAATTTAGAATTATTAAGCAAAAAAATATCTAATAATTTAAAAAATGAACTAAACTTGGATGAAGATAAAAGAAGTATTATTGAATATGGTATATTTGCTTTTTTTCAAATGGGTATATCAATATTATTAGTAGCAGTAGCTGGATTAATTTTTAATGTAATTATTGAAGCATTAATAATATCTTTTGTTGGAGCTTTTCTAAGAAAATTTTCAGGTGGAGCACATGCAAGCACTTCAACTAATTGTTCAATAGTTGGAATGGTGATTTCTGTTATTCCTGCATATATAGTTAAAAATATAGGATTAAATAAGAGTTATATAATTATTATTGGAATTTTATTGTTTATTAGTTCATTTATTATTATTTATAAATTAGCACCAGTAGATAGTCCCAACAAGCCAATAAAAAAGAAGGAAAAAATAAAAAGATTAAAAAGGGGATCTATTATTATTTTATTTATTTATATGATTTTAGTAGTTATAAACATAGGCATATATTATATTAATACTATAAATTCATTTTTACTTTACACATCATGTATTTATATAGGAATTCTATGGCAAGTGTTTACTTTAACAAAGTATGGTCATATTGTAGTTAATAAAGTAGACTCTTTATTAATAAAAATATTAAAGTATATGGGGGGAAAAGAGAATGAAGAAATTAAGTAATAAGGTATTAATGGTGGTTGCAGCTTTTGCTACAGTAATTGCATCTGTAGTATCTACTTCAGCTTGTTGGTGGATGATGTATCAACCAGAAGAGCCAAAAGCTTTAAGAGAGGAATAAGTAAATAAAGGTCGGATTCTTCCGATCTTTATTTATCATAGAAAGAGATGGTAACTATGGTAAGTATGAAAAATAACAGATTAAAAGAAATAAATGATATGGTTTCAATAGTAAAGTTAGCTTCATTACTTTTTACAGGAATTATATTTTTTCAATATTTTTTTGATGAAAAAAAAATAAATGGAAGTGCGGCATATGCACAGTCAGCCTCTACAGGAATAATGATAGCTGTACTAATATTATTATTTATATATATTTTATGGTCATTTCCATCAATAAAAAGGATGAATAAAAAAAGTTATAAATATATAATGTTTGTAGAAAATTTATTTTTTATTGCCATATTTTTCATAGCGGTAATTTTTTCAGGAGCTAATGAAAGTCAATATAAATATATATTTTTATTTATAATTATGACTTCTACTATACAATTAGGATTAAAAAGTGGAATAACAGTTGCTATAATTTCATCAGTACTAATATTAGGTATGGATATTGTTTGTTTTGAAATTTCAGGGGTTAATAAATATTTTCAAAATGATTTGATATTGTCAGGAATATTTATCTTAACTGCATGGCCATTAGGGTTTTATGTTAAGATTGAAGGAGAACATATTAATAAATTAGAGGAACTTGTGAATAAGGATGGTTTAACTAGAGTTTATAATCATAGATATTTTCATGATACATTAAAAGAGAAAGTAGCATTATCAAAGAAATCTAATAAACCAATTTCTATGATATTTGTTGATATAGATTATTTTAAACATTACAATGATTTAAATGGTCATCAAATGGGAGATGAAGTTCTACGGATAATTGGGGAAATATTGAAAGAAAATTTAAGAGAAAACGATATAGCAGCAAGATATGGTGGAGAAGAATTTGGAATAATTTTACCTGATACAGAGGAAAAAGAAGCTGTACTTATAGCAGATAATATTAGAAAAATCATAGAAACTACTAAATTTGAAGGTGAAGAAAATCAACCTAATGGCCTTTTAACTGTCTCTATGGGTATATCTGTTTACCCTGATAAAGCTAAGGATGATATTACTCTTATAAAAAGTGCAGATGATGCACTATATAGAGCTAAATTCTTTATGAAAAATAGAGTAGAGACATATACATCTATATTGGATGAAATAAGTGCAGATATAGATGAGGGAGATATAGAATTAGTTGCATCTATTAAAACTTTAATTAGTGTAATAAATGCTAAGGATAGATATACATATGGACATTCTGAAAGAGTTGTTCTTTATTGCAGATTATTAGCTGAAAAACTTAATTTAAATGAAGAAGATAAAAAAACTCTTATTTATAGTGCTTATATGCACGATATAGGTAAAATTAACATTTCTAAGGAAATATTAACAAAGAGCATGCCGTTAACTGACGAGGAATGGGAAAGTCTTAAAAAGCATCCAGAGGATGGTATAGAAATAATTAAACCAGTAAAATCTTTAGAAAATGTTATACCAATAATACTACATCATCACGAGAGATATAATGGTTCAGGATATCCATCTAATTTAAAAGGAAAAGAAATTCCTTATTTATCCAGAGTACTTTGTGTAGTAGATAGCTTTGATGCTATGACTTCAAATAGACCATATAATGCAAGAAAAACATATGAGCAAGCAATAGAAGAGGTGAGAAAATATAGTGGTGTACAATTTGATCCTGAAATATCAGCAAAGTTTATAGAAGTAATTAATGAAAATAAAAATAGTTTAGATAATCTAATTTAATAAGGCAGGTGAGATCTTTGAGGATAGGTATAATTGGATTAGGTAATATTTGCGAAAAAGCATATTTACCAGTTGTTACATCTTTAGATGACATAGATTTAGTTTTTTGCACTAGAAATATAGATAAGCTTAAGTATTATTCGAAAAAATACAGAGTAAAAGAATATGTAACTTCAGTAGATGAATTAATAAGTAAAAATATAGAAGCAGCATTTATTCATACAGCAACTGAAAGTCACGCAGAAATAATAGAGAAGCTATTAAATAACAATATACATGTTTATGTTGATAAACCTATTAGTTATAACTATGAAGATAGTATTAGATTATCAAAATTAGCCAAGAGTAAAAATAAAATATTTATGGTTGGATTTAATAGAAGATTTGCACCTATGTATGCTAGATTAAAGAATATAGGTTCACCTTCAATAATAAAGTTAGAAAAAAATAGAGTAGATAGCCCTAAAGATCCAGTTGTTTTTGTTTTAGATGATTTTATACATGTACTTGATACAATTAGGTTTTTAGCAAAAGATAAATTAAATATATTAAATGTTTCTGCAAAAAAGAAAAATGGACTACTATACAATTTAGTTGTTACTTTAGGAAATGATAAAACAACTTGTATTGCTATGATGAATAGAGAAAGTGGGGCTAATGAAGAAGTCCTTGAATATTATACTGAAGGTACAAAAGTAATAGTAAAAGATTTAGTTAACGCTAATATATTATCAGATAATACTGAAAAGGTATTAAAATTTAATGACTGGGATACTATTCTCTATAGAAGAGGATTTGAAGTAATAATAAAGGAATTCTTAAAGGCTGTAAAGAATAATAATGAAGCTAGTATTAATATAGAAGATTCATTAGAGACACACAAATTATGCTATGAAATATTAACTAAAATAGAAAATTTATAAAGGAGCTGTTGAGACAGCTCCTTAAATTTTTAAATCCTTTTTATTTAATCTTTTATTAGTATAGTCCTTAATAAGCTGATAAGCTACACTGAAAAGAGGAATTCCAATTAGCATACCTATTAACCCTAAAGTACTACCACCTACTAACATAGCAAGCATTACCCATATTGCCGAAAGTCCTACAGAGTTACCTACAACTCTTGGGTAAATGATATTTCCTTCAAACTGTTGTAAGCATAAAATAAATACTACAAACCAGATAGCTTGTATAGGATTTATAATAAGTATTAAGAATACTGCTGGAATTGTACCTATAAATGCTCCGAAAACAGGAATTAAAGCTGTTACTCCTATAAGAACACTTATTAATAATGAATATGGCATTTTAAAAATAGTCATTCCAATAAAACATAAGACACCTAATATAATTGCCTCAATACATTGACCAGTAATAAATTTAGCAAAAGTATTATTTGTAAGTCTACTAACACTTAAAATCTTATCAACAATAGCATTATTTAAGAATGCATATAATATCTTTTTTATTTGATATATTAAAGTTTCTTTGCTAGCTAACATATATATTGTTAATACTAAGGATAATATAAAGTTAATTAATCCACTAGTGATAGAAACAGTAGTATTTAATATACCAGTTAATGATGTACTTAGGAAATTAGCAAAGTATTTTAATAGTTCTTGCCATGTATTCATTAAAGTATTATAAATGTGTTGTAATATCTCCGTAGAAGATAGATATTGATTTAATAATTTTTCAAAGGATTCCATATATCCAGGTACTGCATCAAGTAGTGTAGAAAGACTAGCAGCTAATTGAGGCACTACAAAAAGAATTAATGCTACAATAAAACCTATTACAGATATAAATGTAGTTAAAATAGATAGTGGTCTTTTAAGATTTCTAAGAAAGCTAGATTTTTCTTTATCTAAAAAATTGAAAACTTTATTTTCAAAAAATTTCATAGGTAAATTTAAAACAAAGGCCATAGCAAAAGCTGTTATAAAAGGACTAATAATTCCAAGTATACTTCCTAAAGCTGCTGTTACCCATTTAATATTTAGTAAAAGGAAATAAAGAATAATTAAATATGTTCCAAGTAAAATATTTTCTTTTAATTTTTTATTTATTTCTTTCAAAATCTAATGTCCTCCAATTTGTAAAATTAGTATATTATATTAATTTTAAAACAATAGTAGTAATAAATCTAGATATAAAGTTGAATGAATTGTAAAATAAAAGTAAAATAAAGTATGAAACTATAGTTATAATGGAGATGAATAACATGAGTAAGGTTAAAAATATAAAAACATTATCAAAAACTAAGTACTTATCATTGTATAGTGCAGATTATACAAATAAAAAAGGAAATTTAAAAAATTGGATAATAGCATCAAGAAAAAGTTTAGAAGATATAGAAAATAAATTCTTTAATAATGAAGAAGACAAAATAGATGCAGTTGTAATAATTGCAAAACATGTTGATGAAGATAAATTAGTTGTTATAAGGCAATTTAGAGTACCTATTAATGACTATGTTATAGAATTACCAGCTGGGTTAGTTGATGGAAGTGAAAGCTTTGAAGAAGCTGTAAGAAGAGAACTAAAGGAAGAAACAGGTTTAGATCTTATAGAAATTGATAGAGAGGCAACTAAAGAAAAGGTATATATTTCAGTAGGAATGACAGATGAATCTATAGCATTAGTAAAATGTACTTGTAATGGAGTTGTTTCACAAGAAAATTTAGAAGAAGATGAAGATATAGAAGTAGTAATGCTTAACAAAGAAGAAGCAAAAGAACTTATTAATTCAAATGAAAATATAGATGTAAAAGCTTTATTAGTAATTCAAAACTTCATATTAAGTGATAATTAGAAGTAAGATGTTAAACATATGGCAATTTTGATTTTATGAAAGAAGGCAATATAATAGTCATTAAAAGAATATAAGGTATAAAAAAAGAACTCTTATTTGGAGTTCTTTTTTAGTTATTATCATTCACAAAGTCACTTCATAATTACAATTTTGACTCAGCAGCATTATAATCAGTTAATACTCTTTTGGCTTACTTTTGTGTGGCATTTTAATTCGAAATACTTTTGAGATTTTTCTAATATTATAGAGAATATTGATTAAGTATTATTTGTAGGATATTGATTTTATGATAAGTTTTCAATATAAGAAAAATCAATGGAGATATACATATATTTTTTTTACAATTTTTCTGGAAAAAATTGACAATGAGAGAGGGGGGTGGTATCGTTATATATAATCATGGGCTTTTGTATACATCTACAAAAGTCACGGTAAATTTAATATAAAGGAGTATTTATTATGAAACAGAAAAAGAAACAAATTTTTAGTTTTTTTCTGGCTTTTGCAGTATTACTGAGTAGTTTGGGCATTCAGAATATTAATGTAAAAGCGGCAGACACAAATGTGGCTAGTGGGAAAAATGTTACTGTTTCTTCCGTGGAAAATCAATTGCCAGGAAATGTTGGAGGCAATGTGGTTGATGGTAATTCTGATACACGTTGGTCTTCTAATGCTATGAAAGGTTCTGGAGCTAATGATAGTACAACACAGACAGCACAATGGTTGACTATTGATTTAGAATCAGAAAGAACTAATGCATCAGAAATCAGAGTAGCATTTTTTATGAAGGTATGGGCAGCAAAGTACCGTATTGAAACGGCTGCAAGTGTAGATGCAACAGAATGGACATTAGTAAAGGATATTGAGCAGAGAAATATGGGAAGTCTTCCAGACAATCATATAGATATCTTTGCTGGAACTTATGAATTACAGAGATATGTGAGATTTTACTTTGACAAAGTAAACCCAAGTGCAGGTGGAACAGGAGTATCTATTCGAGAAATTACAATTATGGGAACACCAGTGGTAGAAGAACCAACAAATGTAGCTCTTGGAAAGACTGCAAGAGCATCTTCTGTAGAAAGTGCATTACCAGAGAATGTGGCAGGAAATGCTTTCGATGGAAGCGCGGATACACGTTGGTCTTCTAATGCTATGAAAGCTTCAGGTGCTAATGATGACACAGTACAGACACCACAATGGTTGATGGTTGATTTGGAAGCAGAAGCAACAAAGGCAACAGAAATAAGTGTATCATTTTTTAGGAAAGTATGGGCAGCAAAGTATCGCATTGAGACAGCAGCAACTTCAGACGCAACGGAGTGGACTTTAGTAAAAGATATTCCACAAAGAACTAAGGGAAGTCTTTCGGATGATCATGTGGATACGTTTTCTAAAGAATTCACATTGCAAAGGTATGTAAGATTCTACTTTGAAAAAGTAAATCCAGATGCAGGTGGAACAGGAGTATCAGTGAAAAATATTACAATCATGGGTAGGCAGACTGGTGTTATTACACCAGGTACACCACAAGAACCGGAAGATGAATTAGTACCTACTTATTCACGTAATTTTACAGATGGAAATGTTGATGGAGTAGAAATGCTTTATGGAAGTGGAGCAACAATTACAGGTTCATCAAATGGTATGAACTTAACTTATACTAGTACAAGAGCTGGTGTAGTAGACAAAAATATGACTCCAGTGTCAGATGCTATTTATGAAGCAACAATTGTTCCAAATGAAAACGGAGCAAGATTTGGTCTTATTATGAGAGCCACAGATGCTAACCATAAAGTATTAGTGGGTACAGAAAATAGCAATAATAAATGGTTTTGGGAATTCTGGGGCGATAGTGGAAATTCATGGGGAAGTACTGTAACGGGACCAGCCCTTACAGTAGGTAAAGAAACAAAAATTAAAGTAGAATTAGTTGGAAAAAAAGTGACCCTTTGGGTTGATGGTACACAAGTATTTTCACAAACAATGTCGGGAACCCCTCATATGGCAAATGGATACTTTGGATTTGATAAGACCAACAGTGCAGGTAATTATACAATTAAAGAGATGAAGGTGACAGCAATCAATTCTGCCTCTAGTATCTTACATGGTATCAATTCACTTCCAACAATAGGTTTGGACACGACAAAAGTAGAACTTCCAGAAGTAGAAGAAGGTTACAACATTAAGATAATAGGAAGTAATAAAGAACAAGTTATTTCCAATGATGGAGATATTACTTCACACAACATTGGAGACAGAAATGTTAAATTACTTGTAGAAGTGACAAATAATGAAGATGAAGCAGATACAGCAAGAAGAAACTTTGATGTAGTGGTTCCATCGAAAAATAGTAAGTATCCAGAAATATTCAAGACAGTTATAGATGCAAATGAAAAACCAGTAATTATTCCATCTATCCAAGAATGGTATGGATATAATGGTACATTCACATTAAATAGCAATTCTAAAATTATAATTAATGATGTTGCAAATGTAGGCTTAAGATCTGTTGCAGAAAATATGCAGACAGATTTAGAAGAAATCACAGGATTGACTATTCCCATTGTAATAGGTACAGAAGGTGGAAGTAATGATATTTATATTGAATCTTTAAACGAAGATACTTATGGAGTAGGTGATGAAGGTTACTTCATGACAGTAGATGAAGAGGGTATTAAAATTTATGCACATACTTATACAGGATCTTTATACGGTACAATTACAGTAGAACAAATCTTGTGGAGAGATGATGCAAATAAAAATGTTCCATACGGAGTTGTTCGTGATTATCCAGATTACGAAATTCGTGGTGTTATGTTTGACGTAGGACGTATTCCTCATCGTTTACAATATCTACAAGATTATACAAAAATTTTAACATGGTATAAGATGAGTGAGTTCCACCTTCATTTGAATGATGACTTTGAGTACAATAAAGATGGGCTTTCTACAAAAACTAATACAACTTGGTCAGGACTTCATAGATTAGAAAGTGATGTATATCCAAGCTTAACAGCAAAGGATATCTATACAGGAGAAGCCTTTGAATATTTCAATAATGATTATGCAGATCCATTCTATACAAAAGAAGAATATCGTCAATTAGAAGATTTGGCAAATAGCAGAGGTATTGACTTAATTGCAGAGTTTGATACTCCTTCTCATTCAACAGCATATATTGAATATGCAAATGAGAATCCAGATAATATTGAGTGGCTTGGTCCAATCAATACAACAGTAAGTAGTGCTTCAAATAATAGAGAAATGCTTGCATTAGATGTGAATTCATCAAATCAGGTAGAAAAACAACATGCAATTAATGCAAGAAGATTTATTGAAGAATTATATGGAGACTATTTAGGTGGAAGTAATCCAGTATTTAAAAGCGATACAGTACATGTAGGTGCAGATGAATATTGGGATAAGAGTAATCCAGAAGCATTCCGTCAATATATAAACTTCTTATCAGAGCTTATGGCTTCCTATGGAAAAACTGCTCGTATGTGGGGTGCTCAAAAATTATTCCCTGGAACAACAGTAATTGATCCAGCTAATATCGTTATAGATATTTGGGCTACTTATGAAGATGATCCATATGCTCGTTTGGCAGAAGGATACCAAGTTGTAAACGTACCACAACCTTATTTGTACACAACTCCTGGTCGTGATCATAAGGATATGATTGGTGAAGAGTATTTATATAAAAATTGGGATCCAACCATATTTAATGGTGATATTCGTGCAGAAGCAGGAGAACCATTATTATTAGGTGCAAAAGCAGCATTATGGGGAGATGAATTCCGTGAAGGTATTACAGAAGCAGATTTACATGAAAGAATGCTTCGCTCAGCAGCTATGGTTGCAGAAAAGACATGGGGTGGACAGAGTGAAGAAGATAGTTATATAGAATATCAAAAAGCCTTCGAGGACTTAGAAGAAGGTCCTGGAACAAAGATTGCTCATACAATCATTAGCGAATCTGAAGTAGTGGTTGATTATGATTTACAAGAAACAATTAATTCAAATAGTAATATTGTAGTGAAAGATGCAAGTGGAAATGGTTATGATGCAGTAGTTGAAAATGGAAAAATTGTAGATGTAGACGGAACAAAAATGATTAAGTTTGACGGAACTACAAAAATGACTACTCCATTAGAGACCTTAGGTTATCCATATACAGTATCCTTTGATGTAAAAGCATCAGATGGAAATAATAAAGATTCTTTACTATTCTCAGGATATGATGGACAACTTCTTGCAAAAGGTATTTCAAATTCCTCCATGACAGTGAGAAGAAGCTTCTATACACAACCAACAGGATTTGAGCTTCCAACAGATGATACTGCTAATGTAACAATTGTAGGAACTTTCCAAAATACAAAGATTTATGTAGATGGTGTATTAGTTAAAATGCTATATTCTGCAGATGATGGAAATAGCTCAAATTACTGGAGTACATTTGTATTCCCAATGAAGGAAATTGGTTTAAACTTCCATGGATATATGGGAAATATAAAAGCTTATAATAAAGCATTACAACCAGAGATGATTCGTAATGCAGCTGATATGACAGAAATCAATGTTGCCCTTAACACAGAAGCTTATGCAGAGCGATTTGGTGGGTCTCCAGCATTGAACTCAGGAGATTTAAAGCGTCATCCAGCATGGAAAGCAACAGATGGTGATAAGAATGATTTAGCATCAACAATTATATCAACAGATCCTAACTCTTATTGGTTAAGTTCAAATAATAATAATGATTACCTTATGGTAGATCTTGATGAAGTTAAGGATATAAGCAAAGTTGTTATTACATGGAATGGAGCACAATATGCAACTTCTTTCCGTATTGAAACATCAATAGACGGGAAAAACTGGACAACGGTAGAGACCATTTCTGGAAATACAGCTTCAGAAAATACTATTACATTAGCAACACCAGTAGAGGCGCAATATGTAAAAGTGCAAGGTATTACAAGTAATACAAACTACTATGGAATTAGAGAAGTAGAAGTTTTTGAAAAGGTGGATAAATCTCCACTTAAGGCAGAAATTGCTGATGTGAAAACAGTAATTGTAAGAGATAAGCTTGAAACAAGCGAAATGCAACAAGCAAAAGAATTAATGAGAGCTCTTATAACTGCAGAAAAAATGTTAAATAATCCATTTACTACAACACAAATAGCAGCTGTAGAAAAATCGAAATTGGCATCAGCTTTATCAGTATACAATAATGCTAAAGAACAACCAGAAGTTGTTGATAAAACAGTATTGAGATTAGTTATAGATTATGCTGAAGAAGTAAAAGCAGGGGGAGCACTTGAAAATGTTGTTCCATCAGTAGTTACTGAATTTGAAGCTGCATTACAAGAAGCAAAAGCTATTTTAGCTGATGCAAATGCTACAGAAGTTCAAATAGATTTAGCTGAAAAAAGACTAATTAATGTAATTCATATGTTAGAGTTTAAGAAGGGTGACAAGGCAGAGCTTGCAAAATTAGTTGAAATAATTAATGCTTTAGAAGAAAACAAATATACAGTTTCAACGTGGGCAGCATTACAAGCTGAACTTGCAAAAGCTAATGCAGTAATAGCAGATGAAAATGCAATGGAAGCAGAAGTAACTAAAGCTTACGAAGATTTAAATAAAGAATTCTCTAATTTAGAAATGGTAGTATCTACTGATAAAGCTAAGCTTCAACAACTAGTAACAGAATTAGAAGGTAAAGATACATCTAAATTTACTTCAGGTACTGTTGCTAAATTAAATTCAGAATTAGCTAATGCTAAGGCTGTATTAGAAAATAAAGAAGCTACTCAAGAAGAAGTAGATAAAGCAGTAGAAGGTTTAGAGTTAGCTCTAAATAATTTAGAATTAGCACAAGCTAACGATAATGAAAAACCAGTAGAAAATCCTGTTAATAAAGATGATAATAAAGATCCAGGGGATGTGAATAATCCAGAGGATATTGAAAATTCACCTACAACAGGAGATACATCATATGTATTTTTATATGTTGGATTTATGATAATGGCATGTGTAGCACTTTATATTTTAAAAAAGAAAAATAGATATCAAAATCAATAGCTATGAATGATACTAACTAGAAGGAGAACTCCAAATGAGGAGTTCTTCTTTTTTGATATACAAGATTTACAATGATACAAAATCTGGTTTTAGAAGATATTTTTTAAGTTCTATAAAATATCTTAAATATCTAAAATATGAAGCTATAACCTATAAATTTATCTTTATAGGATAAAATAATAGCAATATAAAATTAGAGGTAAGAAAATGAATACAGGATATTATTTTGAAAACTTTGGAATGGATGAAGATATTGTTGAAAAGGTTAGAAAAGAGCTTGTTTATATTAAAGATAGAGGAAGCTTTATAGGTGCAAATAATAATAAAATATATTTTGAAGTATATAAAGTGAAAAATGAAAAAGGAAGAATAGTTATTTCTCATGGATTTACAGAATGCATAGAAAAGTATATGGAAATAATATATTATTTTACAAGAGAAGGTTATTCTGTTTTCATTATGGAGCATAGAGGTCATGGAAGATCAGGATGCTTAGGGAAAAATAATACTCAAATACACGTTGAAGATTTTAATTATTATGTTGATGATATGAAGTTATTTATAGATAAAGAAGTATTAAAAAACAAAAATAAAAACTTATTTTTATTTTCTCATTCTATGGGAGGAGCAATAGGGATAATGTTTCTTGAAAAGTATCCTGAATATTTTAGAAAAGCTATATTATCTTCACCTATGTTACAAATAGCAATAGGAAAGGTACCAGGATTTTTGGCTAGAACTTTAGCTAAATATGAATTACTAATTGGCAATGAAGATAAATTTATTCTTGGTAATATGCCTTATGATAGTACATATAATTTCTTTTTAGCATCTACCTCAAACGAAAGCCGTTATACATATTATTATAGAGAAATACTTGGAAATAGTAAGCTGCAACGAGGCGGAGGCTCATACAGATGGTTATATGAATCTCTAAAGGCTATTAAAAACATATTAAGAAGAAAAAACATAAATAAAATAAATGCAGAAGTAATTTTATTTCAAAGTGGAAGAGATGACTTAGTTGGGGAAAGAGGAATAAGAAAGTTTATAAAAAGATGTAATAAAGCAAAGCTAATTAAATTTAATAATGCAAAACATGAAATATACTTAGAGAATAATGATATACTAGAAAAATATCTAGATATAATATTTCAATTCTTAGAAAAATAAATATAATTATAGAAGGACTTTAAATTTACAAGCTTCAATTAGAAATATATTTTCTTCTTTATTTTTCTGTTAACAACTTTAATAATATTTAAGTATTATAATATAGATATGATAAGGGAGGGTTAAAATTGGAAGAAATACTAAAGCTTAAAAATAAATCTGGTAACATAGTTAATGCTAGATATAAAATTTTAGATTTAAATAATATTGATGAAATAATTGAATTACAAGAAATAATTATAAATGGGTTAGAAGATAAGCAATTATATGCCCCAACAAAAAGAGAAGAATTTATATATTATTTTAAAAATGGTGGTAAAATAATTGGATATGTAGATGAAGAAGATACTTTAATTGCTATGGCTGTATATGTGAAAAAAGGATATGAAAAAGGAAACTATGGCTACGATTTAGGCTTAGAAGGAGACTTATTACTTAAGGTTGCACAAGTTGAATCTACAATTGTTAGAAGCGATTATAGAGGAAATGGTCTTCAAAGAATATTATGTAAAAAAATAGAGGATATAGCTAAAGAAGATAAAATAAAGATATTAACATCAACAGCATCACCATATAATAAGTATAGTGTGGATACATTTAAAAAACTAGGATATGAAATTAAAAAAGATAAGATTAAATATGGTGGATTAAGAAGATATGTTTTAGCCAAAGAACTATAAAGGGTGCTATGGCACAATGTAAATTGAATAATGAAAATATAAAATATATTTATTTTGTTGAAAACCCTCTGTTGAAAAAGCAGAGGGTTTTTTATAAATTGATTTCATTTAGTATAAAAGGATATATAAAATGAAATAAAAATAAGGAATGTAAAGCTAAAATAAGATATTAATATATAATTGCTTATTATCTACTATAACAAATAAAAAAATAGTTGATTAATTCTTAGTAATTTAGTATGATATAATCAATTCAGAGTGAAATGATAAGATTTAATTGAAATAAATAATATTTATAATAAGGAGATGTAAATAAATGAACGATGTTTTATTAAATATAAATGGACTAAAAACTGCTGTAGAAGGTAAGGAAATATTAAAAGGTTTAGATTTAAAGATTAATAAAGGTGAAATACACGTAATTATGGGACCAAATGGAGCGGGTAAATCTACTTTAGCTAATACTTTAATGGCTCATCCTAAGTACAAAAGAGTTTCAGGAGAAATTACTTTTGAAGGTGAAGATATTACAGAACTTAAGACAGATGAAAGAGCTAAGAAGGGATTATTTTTATCCTTCCAAAGCCCAGAAGAAGTTCCAGGAATAACAGTTGAAAACTTTATTAGAAGTGCAAAAATTGCAAAAGAAGGTCAACTTATTAAATACCTTAAATTTGATAAGGATTTAAAGAACAATATGAAGGATTTAAAGATGAATCCTGAATATGCAAAGAGATATTTAAATGTAGGATTCTCAGGTGGAGAAAAGAAGAAAAATGAAATACTACAAATGCTTATGTTAAATCCTAAATTAGCTATATTAGATGAAACAGATTCAGGCTTAGACGTAGATGCTATTAGAATAGTATCTGAAGGTATTAAGATGTTTGCTAATGAAGAAAATGGAGTATTAATAATAACTCATAATAATAAGATTCTTGAAGGATTAAATCCTGACTACGTTCATGTTTTAGTTAATGGAAAGATAGTTAAAACTGGAGATGCTAGTTTAGCAGAAGAAATACAAGAAAATGGATATGAAGCTTTTAAAGCAGAAGCTATGTAAGAGGGAGGTGACTTACTTTGGAAATTAAAAAGAAGACTTACGTTGAAGATGTAGAAAGAGGAATTTACGACGTAAAAAATGAAGATAAATTTGAATTTAAGGCAGATAAAGGTTTAACAAAAGAAATAGTAGAGACTATTTCTAAAGAAAAAGATGAACCAGAATGGATGAGAGAATTTAGATTAAAATCTCTTGATATATATAATGAAATTAAGTTACCAACTTGGGGACCATCCTTAGATGAATTAGACATGGATAATATAGTTACATATGTTAGACCAAAGTCTAAGTTAAATGGTAATTGGGAAGAGGTTCCTGAAGACATCAAAAAGACTTTTGATCTTTTAGGAATTCCAGAAGCTGAAAAGAAATCTTTAGCAGGTGTAGGAGCACAATATGATTCAGAAGTTGTTTACCATAGTATAAAAGAAGACTTAGTAAAACAAGGTGTAGTTTATACTGATATGGAAACTGCTGTTAGAGAATACGAAGATATAGTTAAGAAGTATTTTATGAAATGTGTAGCTCCAAGTGATCATAAATTTGCAGCTCTACATGGAGCAGTTTGGTCAGGAGGATCATTTGTTTATGTACCTAAGGGAGTACATGTAGATATACCACTACAATCATATTTTAGATTAAATTCCCCAGGGGCAGGACAATTTGAACATACACTAATAATAGTAGAAGAAGGAGCAAGCTTACACTTTATAGAAGGATGTTCAGCACCTAAGTATAATGTTACTAATTTACATGCTGGATGTGTTGAATTATTTGTAAAAGAAGGAGCAACTTTAAGATACAGTACTATAGAAAACTGGTCTAAGAATATGCTTAACCTAAATACTAAGAGAGCAATAGTTGAAAAGAATGGTAGAATTGAATGGGTATCAGGTTCATTTGGTTCAAGAATTTCTATGCTATATCCAATGAGTATATTAAAAGGAGAAGGAGCAAGAGCAGAATTTACTGGAGTATCATTTGCTGGTAAGGGACAAAATTTAGATACTGGAGCAAAAATAATTCATGCAGCACCAAATACTTCCTCAACAATTAACTCAAAATCAATTTCTAAAAGTGGAGGAACTGCAACTTATAGAGGTGTAGTTAAAGTAAATGCAAATGCATATAATTCTAAATCAGTAGTATCCTGTGAATCATTGATGTTAGATAATATTTCTAAGTCAGACACTATTCCAGTTATAGATTTGATGAATGATGATGTTGAAATAGGACATGAAGCAAAAATCGGTAAGATTAGTGATGATGCTATATTCTACTTAATGAGTAGAGGTATTTCTGAAGAAGAAGCTAAGGCCATGATAGTAAGAGGCTTCGTAGAACCTATATCAAAGGAATTACCATTAGAATACGCAGTAGAAATGAATAATTTAATTAAGCTTGAATTAGAAGGGAGCATAGGATAATGAATAATAGTATAAGTTTTAATAATATTAACAAGACTCCTGTAAGAACTAAAAGCTGGTTAAAGGTTAATGATGTAACATTAAAAGATTATGAAGCTCCTGAAATTGGAGACTTCAATAATTATAAAGTAACTGGTAATGGTTTTGAAGGCGTTACAATAGAAGAATTAAAAAAAGGAAAAGTAGTTCCATTAAATAAAAAATTTCTTTATGGAGCTTCAGAAGAATTAGTTAATCAAGGAGAATTTGATTTTAATAAAGGCTTCCTTATTAATATAGATAAAAGAGCAAAGATCGAAGACCCAATAATTTTAGAATTTAATATGGATAAGGAAAATAGCACTTTAGTTGATAATATTATAGTAGTTGCAGAAGAAGATTCAGAAGCAAAGATTATTATTAAATATAACTCAATAGATGATGTTAGTGGATATCATAATGGAGTATGTAAAATTTTCAGTAAGAATAGCAGTAAGATACAAGTAGTTAAAGTAAATTTATTAAACAATAATACTGTAAATGTAGATTCTAATCTTGCAGATATAAATAGTTATGGTAATGTTGATTTTGTTTCAATAGATTTAGGTGGAAAAGTTAGTGTTACAAACTATCATGGAGATTTAATTGAAGATAGTGCAGAATCTAATTTAAGCTCAATTTATCTTGGTGGAGATAAAAAGGTAATAGATATGAACTATGTAGTTACTCATAGAGGAATAAGAAGTAAGTCTCAAATTACTACAAGAGGTGCATTAAAGGGTGAAGCAAATAAAATCTTTAGAGGAACTATTGATTTTAAAAGAGGAGCATCTAAAAGTAAAGGAGCAGAAGATGAATATTGCATGATATTATCTCCAAAGGCAAAAGCAAAAGCTATGCCATTGCTACTTTGTGATGAAGATGATGTATCTGGAGAACATGCTGCAGCTTCAGGTAAGATAGATGAAAATAAGCTATTCTATTTAATGAGCAGAGGTTTAGATTATAATGATGCTAGAAGAGTAATAATTGAAGGTGCCTTTAATCCAATAATTGATAAAGTAGAAGATGAGGCAACAAGAAATGAAACTTTAGTAGCAATAAAGGAATGTTTAGATAATGAATAATAGAGATTTTTTAAAGGAATTTCCTACTTTAAATAAAGAAAAGAACGGAAAAAGAATAGCATATTTAGATAGTGCAGCAACAACACAAAAACCTAAAGTAGTTATCGATGCCATTAAAGATTATTATGAGAATATAAATGCAAACCCTCATAGAGGGGCTTATGAACTAAGTGTTCTTGCAACAGAAGCTTATGATGAAGCTAGGGAAAAAGTAAGAAAGTTTATAAATGCAGAGCATTTTGAAGAAATAATTTTCACTAAAAATGCTACAGAAGCTTTTAATTTGCTTGCTCTTTCATATGGAATGAATTTTATAAATGAAGGCGATGAAATTGTAATTTCAATTGCAGAGCATCATTCTAACTTAATTCCTTGGCAAAATGTAGCTAAAGCAAAAGGTGCAGTTTTAAAATATATGTATACTGATGAAAATGGTGAATTAACAGAAGAAGAAGTTCATTCAAAAATTACAGATAAAACAAAGATTGTTAGTATAACACATGTATCTAATGCTTTAGGAACAATAAATCCTGTAAAAGAAATAGCAGAATATGCACACTCTAAAGGAGCTGTAGTAATAGTTGATGGAGCACAAAGCGTTCCACATATGAAGGTTGATGTAAGAGATATAAATGCAGATTTCTTAGTTATTGCAGGGCATAAACTTTTAGCACCTATGGGAATTGGAGCTTTATATGGTAAGAGAGAATTACTAGAAAAAATGCCTCCTGTATTATTGGGAGGAGATATGGTAGAATATGTATATGAGCAAGAAACTACCTATAATGTTTTACCATATAAGTTTGAAGCAGGAACACAAAATGTTGAGGCTGCTGTAGGGTTATCAAAGGCAATAGATTATTTAAATGAAATAGGCATGGATAATGTTGAGAAGATAGAAAAAGAACTAATGTCTTATGCTATAGAAGAAATAAGTAAATTAGAATATGTTAATATATATGGCCCAAAAGATATTGAAAAAAGAGGTGGAGTTTTATCCTTTGAAATTAAAGGGGTTCATCCACATGATGTAGCTTCAATCTTTGATACCTTTGGAGTTTGTATAAGAGCTGGAAATCATTGCGCACAACCTCTTATGAGATATATGGGAATAAATGCAACTTCTAGAGCAAGTATTTATTTATATAATACTAAAGAAGATATCGATAGGTTAGTGGAAGCAATTAAAAAAACATATGATATGTTTTCAAAATGGAGGTAGTTTTAATGGATTTAAATGAAATTTATACAACTCTTATAATGGAGCATAGTGCATCAAAACACAATAGAAGAAAATTAGATCATGCAGATTTATGTGAAAAAGGACATAACCCAAGCTGTGGTGATGAAATAACTTTAGAAATTAAGCTAAAGGGAGATATAATAGAAGATTTAGCATTTTCAGGCCAAGGATGTGCTATTTCTCAAGCGTCAACTTCAATGATGATAGATCTAATTAAGGGAAGAAGTAAAGAAGAAGCTTTAAAATTAGTAGAAACTTTTATTGGAATGATAAAAAGAGAAATAGATGATGAGGATGAGCTAGAAGCATTAGAAGATGCAATAGTTCTTAAAAATATATCAAATATGCCAGCAAGAGTAAAATGTGCAGTTTTAGCATGGCATACATTAAAAGAAGCTATTGAAAAAGATAATAAATAATAATTTATTACAAAAAAATCATTTTATAACTTTAAAATGATTTTTTTGTTTATATTTATAGTATTACCTTGTTATAAAGAGATACAGTTAATTAAATATATATATATGAAAATAATTTCTAATATTGAGAAAATTCAGGAACTAGATAAAAAATACAAATTTGATACAATAATATAAACTATGATAAAATTATAGCATTACACTAAAAAATAAGGAGAAATGAGTAAATGGAAGGAAGTCCCGGGAGTAGTTTTATTTTAATTTTAATTTTAATTGTTATTAATGCATTTTTTGCATCAGCAGAAATGGCCATAGTGTCATTAAACAAAACCAAAATAAATATGTTAGCTGAAGAAGGAAATAAGAAAGCAAAATTGTTAAAGAACGTATTAAAGGATCCAAATAACTTTTTATCAACTATACAAGTTGGAATAACTTTTGCAGGATTCTTTGCATCAGCATCAGCAGCAACATCAATATCATATGGTTTTGCAAACTTTTTAAAAGGTGTTAATATTCCTTATGCAGAAAGTATTGCACTAGTTTTGACAACAATTGCTATATCTTATATAACATTAGTTTTAGGAGAGCTAGTTCCAAAGAGAATAGCACTTCAAAAATCAGAAAAATTAGCAATGTCAGCTATAAAGCCTATAATATTTATTTCTAAAGTGACCAAGCCTTTTGTATGGTTCTTATCATTTTCAACTAATGTTATTTTGAAAATATGTAGAGTGAATACTGAAGGAATAGAAGAACAAATTTCAAGAGAAGAAATTAGAAGTTTAATAGAAATGGGTGAAGAAAATGGTGCTATCAATCAATCAGAAAGAGAAATGATTGATGGAATTATAGAGTTTGATGATACAACAGCTAAAAAAATAATGACGCCTAGAACAGAAACATTTTTATTAGATGTTAATGATAGTATAAGAGACTGCATTAAAGACATTTTAGATGAGAACTTTTCAAGAATACCTGTTTATGAAAATGAAATAGACAATATTATAGGAATATTGCATATGAAGGATTTATTTGCAAGTATAGTTGAAAAGGGAATAGATAATGTTGAAATCAGGGATTTATTAATAGAACCATGTTTCTTTATTGAGACTAAGAATATTGATGATTTATTTAAAGAATTAAAAGAGAAAAAATCTTATATTGCAATATTAATTGATGAATATGGTGGTTTTTCAGGAATAGTTACAATGGAAGATATCATAGAAGAAGTTATGGGGGAAATCCTAGACGAATATGATGAGAACTTAGATGTAGAAAAAATAGATGATTATAACTATATAGTAAGTGGATTAATGACACTTGATGATATAAATAACTATTTAGACATTGAATTAGAATCTGAAGTAGCAGATACTATAGCAGGTTTATTTATTGAAAAACTTGGAGAAATACCAACTTCAACAAAGGATTGTGAAATAAAATTTGATAATCTTAAATTAAAGCTATTAAAATTAGATGATAAAAGAATTGATAGAATTCAAATAATAATAGATCATAATATTCAACAAGAAGCTGTTTGTGATGAAGATAATGATAAATAAAAAAATTAAATAAAAGTATGTATAAACTCCTCTATGTTTCTAAAAATAACATAGAGGAGTGTTTTTATTATGAAAGAAAAAGTTTTAAAGGAATTAAATTCAGAGCTAGAAGGAGTAATAATGGGAGAAAATCAAATTATAAAACTTCTAGAAAAAGCAAAAGATTATAAAGTAATAGAATTATTAGATAATACTTTAAAGATAGCAGAAAAAAATAAAGTTGCTATTATTGAAGAAATAAAAAGCTTAGGAGGAAAACCCACACATGATGAAGGGACTTGGGGCAAAATTGTAGAAGTATTTAGTAGTATTAAGGAAATGAATATTGATACAGATAAAGAAATATTACAAACAGGAATTAAAGGTACAGAAATGGGCTTTAAAGCTATTTTAGATTTTCTTATAAAGGAAGCTGATTTAAATGAAAGCTTTAAGAAGAAATTGATAACAATTTCAGATGAATATAGCTCTAATATAAAGGATATGCAAGAATACTTAATACAGCTAAACTAACTTAAAGAACAAAATATGCATAAATTTATTCAATAAAAGCAAAATAAAAACATTATAATAAAGGAGTGTATATTAATGAATGAAAAAATAATGGCCTTTAATGACGAAAATGGAAATAGAATTGAATATGCAATATTAGAGCAAAAATTAATTTGTGGTAAAGAATACGTTGCAATGGCACCTGTAAAGGATAAATCACATATCGAAATTTATAAAATAAACTTTGATAAAAATTGGAATGAAACTTTAAGCGAAGTAGATTCAGAAACTGAAATTAATATGTTTAAGCAAGTTTCATCTTTAAAATTCTAAATACAAGCATAAATTAACTAATAATGAAAGGAACGTCAAAATAGATGTTCCTTTTAAATTTATTCCAATGAAAAAAGAAATTATTACCTTTAGTGTTAAGAGAAGAAATATAATTCTAGTTTGGCTTGGTGTCTGTGATGGAAAAGCTAGCATTATATTTCTTTCTCCATTACATTCACAAATAAATTTACCCTGAATAATATAAAGTAAAATAAGTTTAGGAGTAAAGTTTTGATGAATAATTATAACTTAATAATGAAGTTACAAGCAAAAATGCAGGATCCTAGATTTTCAGAAAGATTTAATAGGATAGTATCAGAATTTAATAGCATTCCTGGAGTTCAACAAGAAGTAATGAGAATAGCACAAATAGAAGATGAAAGAAAAAGAGAAAAAGCATTATCTAGACTTCCTGATAGAGTTAAAAACTTAGTTAGAGAAGTTTATTCCTTACTTAATGATTAAATTATAATATATTAAATATTAACAAAAGTAAGATTAATAGCATATATTGTGTATTATAACAATATACAAGGAGATAAAAAAGATGGGAACTAATTGTGGATATAATGCCGAAAATTTTGAAGAAATTTTAAGCAGACTTGGCAATGATGAGGCTGAATTAACATCAAATGATAGTTTTGTTGATTCAGAAAATGGATTAGGTAATTTTAATTTTTCTGATTTAGAATCACTAAATTTTGAAGATTTAGATTCTAGCTGTAATAATGGAAGTAGAAGTAATTCAAACGACATAGACACTGCAAATTTAGGTTCAGACAATAACAGTAATTGTTCTTGTGGAGTTCTTAGTGCTAGAGAATGTTATGAAAAAGGATTAAGAGAAGGCTTAGAACAAGGCTTTATAAGAGGATTTTCTAGAGGAAAGCAACAAGGCAGAGAAGCAGGGCTAAGAGAAGGTTTTAATTCTGGACTTGAAAGAGGCTTAAGTAGATCAGAGGAATTAGCTAGAGCTGCTTATGAAAAAGGCTTTAGATGTGGATACCAAAAAGGCTTTAGATGCGGATATCAAAAAGGTTATAAAGAAGGATATAGTGCTGGACTTGAAAGAGGTACAAGAGAAGGTTTTAATAATGGCTTTAGAACAGGTTATAATAGGGCTTTAAGAGACGTAATTAGAGCAGTGAATAATTTAGCTTGTAATGCCAACAATGTAAGTACTGCATCAAATGAAAATGGAAATTCAAATTCATGTTGGAGAAATTGCAGATAATATTTAACATCTTAATTCACACAAGGTATATTATAATACTAAAGGGTTACTAATTATTATAGTAATCCTTTAATTAATTATAAATAATTTTTATTAATAAATACTGATTATTTATAATTGTGTTTATCTGAATATACATATAAAATATATATATAATAAAATATAAGTAAGGAGGTAAGCCCATGAATAATGTAACAGTAGCATTTTTAATTACATTATTTGCTGGACTTGCTACAGGGATTGGAAGTTTAATAGCTTTTTTAGCTAAAAGCACAAATAAAAAGTTCCTATCTGTTAGTTTAGGATTTTCAGCAGGTGTAATGATATATGTTTCAATGGTTGAAATATTTGTTAAAGCAAAAGATTCATTAATATTAGCTAGAGGCGAAAAAATAGGTAGTTGGCTCACAGTAATTGCTTTTTTTGTAGGAATGTTTTTAATAGCATTAATAGATAAAGTTGTTCCAAGTGGAGAAAATCCACATGAAGTTAAATTACTTCCTTCAGAAGAGGATGAAGAGGAAAGAAATAAAAAAGGTTTATTAAGAACAGGTTTATTTACTGCTTTAGCTATAGCAATTCATAATTTTCCAGAAGGTCTAGCTACATTTGTATCTGCTTTAAGTGATATGAAGATAGCAATTCCAATAGCAGTGGCAATAGCAATACACAACATTCCAGAGGGGATATCTGTGTCGGTTCCTATATATTATGCTACAGGAGATAAAAAGAAAGCCTTTATGTATTCTTTTTTATCAGGTATGGCAGAGCCTATAGGTGCAATAGTTGGTTATTTTCTCTTAAGAAATTTCTTTAGTGATTTATCCTTTGGAATAATATTTGCAATGGTTGCAGGTATAATGGTATTTATATCTTTAGATGAGTTGTTACCAGCAGCAAAGGAATATGGAGAACACCATCTATCAATATATGGATTAATATTAGGAATGATAGTAATGGCAGTAAGTTTATTATTATTCATTTAAGAAATAATGAAAAATTATTGTAAATATAACTTATTTGTAAAATTTTTTTCTATAAATAATTAATAAATGATGAATTTTAATAAAAAGATAAAAAACATATATAAAATAAATTATAATAAAAAAGAAAATAAATTTAGAAGTGAGGTTTGAAATGAAGTTAAATTGGAATAGTAAATATACAACTATAGCAGTATATTCTTTTTTAGTAGCAGTCTCAGTAATTTTATTTTATTTAGCAATATCACAAGTATCTATATTTACTGACAAGTTAAATTCAATATTTGTTATATTACAACCTTTTATTATTGGTTTTTCAATAGCTTATATAATTAATTTTCTTTTGAATTTTTATGAAAATAAGTTTTTTAAAACAAAATATATGAAAAAGTTAAAATTTAAGTCTACTAAAGGTCTATCAATTTTACTTTCATATATAACTGCCTTTTTAATAATTGGAATAATAGTAAGATTTTTATTACCACAGGTAATTGATAGTATTGTTGGGTTAGTTAATGATATACCTAATTATATAACAAATACTACAGATTTTGTTAATAATATTATTAAAGATTTACATATAGAAGAGCAATATTCAAAAGTTCTTTTGGATACTTTTAATGATTCGGTAAATCACATTATTAAATTTGTTACTAATTTAATACCAGCTTTAGGAGGCTTTTTAGCAAAAATTGCCTCAAGTATATGGAATGTAATATTAGGTATTATAATATCAGTATATTTACTAATTGATAAAGAAAGGTTATGTGCATTAAGCAAAAAGATTACTTTTGCTTTTTTCAATGAGAGATATGCTAATAATTTAATCAACTTAATTCATAAAAGCAACTATACCTTTGGAAGATTTTTAATAGGTAAAATAATAGATTCGTTAATTATAGGAGTATTAACATTTATTATATTAACTATATTTAAGATGCCTTATACTGTACTTGTATCAGTAATAGTTGGTATAACAAATATTATTCCATTCTTTGGACCATTTATAGGGGCAATACCATCATTTATAATTATACTATTTGTTTCTCCTATTCAAGCCTTATGGTTCTTATTAATAATATTATTTATTCAACAATTAGATGGAAATCTTATTGGACCAAAAATATTAGGAGATACTATTGGTATATCAGCCTTTTGGATCTTATTCTCAATTTTAGTTGCAGGTAAGGTATTAGGTATAGTAGGAATGATTATTGGAGTTCCTCTATTTGCAATATTCTATTCTATAGTAAAAGTATTTGTAGAAGGAAGATTAGAAAAAAAAGGACTTAAAACAGAAACCAAGGATTATATGAATTAATAAAAAAATTATAATTAACATAATTTAAAAATCTCAATACTATGATTTTCTAATAAAAGAAAATTTATATTGGGATTTTTTTGTATGGATTTATTAAAAAAAACTTACATTTTGGGAAAAAATATAAAAAATGTTAATTATATATTGACATAATGTTGGCTCAATACGATAGTATATAAATATATAATAATATAAAAATCTATTTTAGTTGTAAGGAGGAGTATGGATAAGTATAGAGAAATTGCAAAAGAAATGATATCAGAATTGAATAGAGTTATTTTGGGAAAGGAATCATTTATATTTGAAGTTGTAGCAGCTGTATTAGCAAATGGTCATATATTATTAGAGGATATACCTGGTGTTGGCAAAACAACCTTAGCAATAGCTGTTTCAAAATTAATGGGACTTCAATGTAATAGAGTTCAGTTTACACCAGATGTACTTCCATCAGATTTAACTGGATTTTCTATATATAGTAGAGAAACAGAAAAATTTGTTTATCAGCCTGGAGCTGTATTTTGTAATCTTCTTTTAGCAGATGAGATTAATAGAACATCTCCAAAGACACAATCTGCACTTTTAGAGGTTATGGAAGAAATGCAGGTTACAGTTGATGGAATAACTAGAAACCTTACATTACCATTTTTAGTTATTGCAACACAGAATCCATTAGGAACAGTAGGAACTCAGCCTTTACCACCTGCACAGATGGATCGTTTTATTGTATGTATGACAATGGGGTATCCTGATTTTGAAAATGAGATGTTAATGGCAAAAGAGATAGATGGAGGAAAACGGACAGAAGGATTAAAGGCAATTGCAGATGCAGAAGTATTGGTTAATATGCAAAAAGAAGTAGAAAAGGTTTTTGTAAATGATACTATATATGAATATATTGTAAGACTAATTACCGAAACGAGAAAGAGTCAGTATCTTAGTATTGGGGTAAGTCCAAGAGGCACTATTTCCCTTGTAAAGATTTCAAAAGCAGTTGCATGGTTAAAGGGAAATGATTTTGTATCCCCTTCTGATGTATATGATTTATTCCCTGCAGTAGCAAGACATAGAATTCAGATTAGTGCAAAAGCTAGAATTGATGGAATTGATAAAGAGGAAATTATACAAGGAATTTTAAATAATATAAAAATGCCCTCATTTAAAAGGAAGTGATTAAATGAGAAAAATAATATATTATAGTTTTCTTATACTTACATTTTATTTAGCAGGAACACATAAATTAAAGGTACTGAATTTATTAGTTTTTTCAGAGCTAATTTTATTTATTATACTTTATTTAACAACTAGGTATTTTATAAGGAGGATAGATGCAAAAGTTGAATTACATAATGGGCAAATAAAGAAAGGAAATACAATAAAAGGTAAAATACTAGTAACAAATGAAGGATATCTTCCTATTACACACTTTAGTATAAAGATAGAATACTTTCATAATAAAGTATCTAAAACTGCAGTAAAAAAGATAAATGGATATGTTTCTGCAAGAAGTAAAACTCAAGTGGAATTCCAAATGAAGTCTGAATTTTGTGGAATAGTAAATCTAAGAATTAAAGAAATAAAAACATATGATTATTTATCACTATTCAAAAAGAAGAAAAAAGGAAATAGTCATACAGAGATTTTAGTATTCCCATGTGGATATAAGCTTAAAGCTGAAATTGAAAGTAATAATTATATATATTTTCCATTAGAAGATGGAGGATATTCAGAAACCTTAGTGAATCAACCTCCTGAAATATTATGGATTGATAAATATAAGGAAGGTGATTCTCTGCGTGATATACATTGGAAATTAACTGCTAGAAATAATGAGGTATTAAGTAAAAAGTATTCTTCTAATACAGAAAATAGGATTACATTTTTTATAGATTTAAGAAAAGAAAGAGATGTAAGTATAGAGAAAAAAGATATTTTTTATGAATTATGCTCAGCTATTTCTCTTGGTTTAATTGAAAATAAAATATCACACTTAGTAAGATGGTACGATATTAAAAAATCTAGTATTGTAGAGACACTAGTAAGAACAGAAGAAGATTATTTAAATATGATACAAGAATTAATGGTAAAAGTAGATATATATGAGGAAAAAACTGATGATAAACTTTTGAATAAATTATATTCATATGAAAGTTATTTTGAAACTGTTATATCTTTAAATTTAGAATTTAAATTATCCTTAAATGAGAGTTTGCTTATGCAGTTTTCTGAAGAAAATTATATAGAGGAAATAGAAAGAAGGTGTCTAACTGTTTAAGTTTATAAGAAAAAAGCAAACTAAAGATAATGTAGGTATTAATTTTGAAGTAATGGATTTTACAACAAATAAAGAAAATAGAAATATATTATCAGAGATAATACTATTTCTTAGCTATGTTTCTGGAGTTATTGGAATACTTTATAGTATATCCTTTAGTCCATTTTTAAACTTTAAGAAAACAATGATTTATATTCTTTCAGTAGGTATCTGTATTATTATTTATGTTTTATATAATAATAAAAAAATGAAGAGCGTATGGATAATTTTTAGTTTATTATTACTATTTAATATAAACTTTTTCTTGGAACAGTGGAAAAATATATTTACTTTAGTATTTTCTGATATAATGCAGCTTAAGAAGTTTGATATTACAGAGACAGTATTAATATTTTCCTTTTTAGTATCTCTTATTATATATTGGCTTACCTTCAAAAAAGGAAAGGGTTGGTTAATATATTTAGTTTCAATAGCTGTTATAATAGTTGGACCAATCATAGGTAATCCACCTGATATTATTCAAGTATGTTTATTTGTATTTTTCCATATAGGAACTGCTATTACAGGTAATATGAAAATAAGTAAGAAAAATAAGGATAAGATTAAGCCAGAACTTATTAATAATGCTGGAATAAGTGCTTTGCTTACAGCAATTTTATTTATTTTAGCTTTATTATTTACTTATAGAATAACTGGTAAAACTATGAACTTCTTTTATTCATTACCTGTGAAATTAGAAGAGGAAATTAAAGATATTGCAATAATAAATAAATCTAACTCTTCAAGTCAGGGAAGAGTAAGCAGAGGGAACAATAATGCAAAAGGAATAAAAAAGTTAGAAGTAGTTGTATCAGAAAAGCCAGAAGAGATAATATATCTAAAAAATTTTATTGGTATAAACTATTTAAATAACAAGTGGGAAAAGGATAATGAATTAAATTATTCATTAGATGAAATTAAAGGTGATAATGGTAATAAAATAAATAATAGTAATCTTACAAATTATTTTGATAAGCAATTTTTTTTAGTTCAAAGTAATGAGTTTGAAAATAATCAAGAAGTAAATTTATATTCTACTATATGGCTAAGAGTAAAGCATCTTACTTCAGAGAATTTAGGGCACTATATTCCTTATATTTCTAAATCTCAGCGTATTGGACAAAAAGAATATACATTTTTAACATATAGTAATGATAAATTTTTAAATGCTATAAAAGATATAGAAAGTGAATCTTTTACATGGTTTAAAAACACAAACCAAACAGAATATTCTTATATTAAAGATAGATATCTAAATGTAGAAAAAGAAAGATTTCCAAAGCTTTTTAATTTATGTCAGGAAAATTATGTTGATGGAACTGATAATATTACAGAATTTATAAAAAGTACCTTATGGTCAAAAGCAGCATATACATTATCGCCTGGTATAATGCCCTTTAATAAAGAAATACCTGAGTACTTTTTATTTGAAGGTGGAAAAGGTTATTGTGTACATTTTGCAACTACTGCAACCTTAATGTATCGTATGTATGGAATACCTGCTAGATATGTTACAGGATATATAGCAAGACCATCTGAATTTAAAGAAGAATCAGGTGGAATATATACAGCAACACTTACAGATAGAGAAGCACATGCATGGGTAGAAATCTATACAAAGGATTATGGATGGGAGAGAGTAGAAGTAACACCATCTATAAATGAAGTTATTGCTGAAACAAATGAAGAAAAGGAGGTTATAGCTAAAGAAATTACTAATAACATAAGTGAAAATATTAAGGAAGAAAAAGAAATTGAAAGAATTCCAGAGGAAATAAATAATAACAAAGCAGATAATTCTGATAATAAATGGGAATTAGTGTTAAAGGTGATAAAGGGTTTAGGAATAAGTACAGTAGTTTTAATTTCTATAATTGCTCTTTGTTATATTGTTATACTTAGAAGGAAAAAAATAATAAGAAAATATAAAAAGTCTTATTCAGATGTTTTAGTTACAAAGATTGTAGAAGTTCTTCATTTTGGAGGATATATAAAAGATTACACAGGGATGGAACCAGAATTTCCTAAGGTAATTTCTAGTATAGTACCAAAGCTTACTAATGAAGATGCAGAAAAAATAATGAAATATGCATTGCAAGAGGCCTTTGGTAATAGCCATGTCTCACCTAAAAAAACAAAAGAAACATTAAAGGCTTATAAAAATTCCTGCAGCTTTGTTTATGAGAGTCTTCCTATATGGAAGAAAGGATACTTTAAATATATAAAAGCATATTGGTAAAAATGTAGAATGTAAAATGTAAAATGTAGAATTATTGATGTAATTCGAAACGAATTACTGAAAATATATGTTTTAGAAACTCCTAGAGGAGTTTCTTCTTTACTTTACATCATTCACAATTATAAATTAAGTAAGAAACTCCTTTTGGAGGTTCTTACTTAATTATTCATTATTAATTATTCATTTTTCACTGTGCGAAGCACATCTCTACCAGCTTCCTGATGAGCCACCGCCACCTGAAGAACCGCCACCGAAGCCACCAAAGCCACCACCGCCATCAGAGGAACCACCACCGAAGCCGCCATAACCGCCAAAACCGCCACGGCCAC
>ERZ857882.538-NODE-538-length-47971-cov-5.355226_pt1 | contig 47971 bp, 34 predicted proteins | sample MGYA00519697_ERZ857882 | MGnify/ENA primary metagenome ERZ857882 (study PRJEB31778, sample SAMEA3449373) | human gut metagenome | biome: human gut; feature: human-associated habitat; material: faeces | place: United Kingdom | collected 2010/2012 ...
AATGCGGCTCCAGAGGACGGACGCGGCGCAGTAGGCCGAGATGATAGGAGCCGAGAGCGCAACGTGCGCCTCGTCGGCCAGCGCGTAGATATACGCAAACTGCCCCGCCGTCTCGAACAGCGCACCCGCATACTTGGGCGCTTCGGCCTTGAAGACGAGCTTGTCCTTTTTGATCACAACAACATAAATAAAGCAGATCACGGCGGCGGCGAGGAACGTCAGCTCATACGCGCAGTTGGCCGAATCCTCGTCCAGCGTGCGGAGCACGAGCGAGTCCGCAAACGTACCCGCCGCATCGAGCAGGCAGTACGCCAGCGGCAGGCACAGCGCCAGCCACGACTTGGCGTATTTATAGTTGGAGCCCTCCTGCCGCTTTCTGCGCAGCTCGTCGTCCTCCGTCGACTCGACAATGCCGAGGCCGACCGCGCCGATGCACACCAGCGCCACCGCGCCGATGACCAGATAGCGCATGGAGCCGGTAATGGACTCGTCCAGCGTCCCGGTGATCAGGCACAGGACCGCGACCAGCGCGCCGGAGGAATTGCAGATGGGGGACGAAATGGAAAGCTCAATGTACCGCAGGCCGACATAGCCCAGCGTCATGGAGCCGATGTACAGAAGCGATACGGGCAGATAGGTCCAGATCACGTGCCACGTGACGACAGCCCCGCCGACGAAGATCTCATACGCCGCGTGAAGGCCCATCACAACGCCGACGGCAATGACCATCTTGAGCGGATTATATTTGTCCCGCCCGTCACGGCAGCCGATTTTTGAAAACAAGTCCGAGCCGCTCCAGCAGAGCAGCGCAATAATTGCAAGCCAAAACCACATAATTGTTATCTCCGGCAGCGCCACCGCCGGTTCCTTTCTCTGAATAAATATCCTTCACCGCGTGTAGGGGCCGATGCCCACATCGGCCCGGCAGATTGCACCGTTTTTACGGGAATCTACGGCGAATTCGCAACTTTCCAGTGGGCCGATGTGGGCATCGGCCCCTACATTGAGGTATGCAAGTGCATACGGCTTTGCCTTCCTTTTATCCCGGCAGCTTCGCAAGGCCCGCGTCTACGAGCTTCTGCAGGCTCATCAGAATGCCGAGCTTTGCGTGGTGCCACGTCAGGCCGCCCTGGAAATAGACCGCGTAGGGTTCGCGGATGGGGCCGTCGGCGGACAGCTCGATGGACGAGCCCTGCACGAACGCGCCCGCCGCCATCACGACCTCCGCGTCGTAGCCCGGCATGGCCCACGGGACGGGGGTCACATAGCTGTCGACCGGGGCCGCCGCCTGAATGCCGCGGCAGAAGGCCAGCATCCCCTCCGCCGAGCCAAGCTCGACGGCCTGAATGATATCGTGCCGCGATTCCGTCCCGTTCGGCACGACGCGGAAGCCCAGCCGCTCATACACATTCGCGGCAAAAATCGCGCCCTTGAGCGCCCCGGAAACGACGTTCGGGGCAAGGAAGAAGCCCTCGTACAGACTGGGCAGCAAGCCGAGATTCGCGCCGACCTCCTGTCCGAGGCCGGGGGCCGAGAGACGGTAGGCGCAGCGCTCGACGCATTCCGCCGTGCCGCAGATATAGCCGCCGATGGGGGCCAGTCCGCCGCCGGGGTTTTTGATCAGGCTGCCGACGATCATGTCCGCGCCCACGTCCGACGGCTCGGCCCGCTCGACAAATTCGCCGTAGCAGTTGTCGACCATGCACAGAACGTCCGGTTTGTACTGCTTGCAGAACGCGATCAGCTCCCCGATCTGCGCGACGGAGAACGACGGCCTTGTCGCATAGCCCTTTGAGCGCTGGATGGTGATGAGCTTTGTTTTGGGGCCGATCGCGGCGCGGATGCCGTCAAAATCGAACGTGCCGTCCGGCAGCAGGCCGACCTGCCGGTACTGCACGCCGTATTCCATCAGCGAACACTTGGACGGACGGATGCCGATGACCTCCTCCAGCGTGTCATACGGCGCGCCGTTCGGGCTTAAAAGCTCGTCGCCCGGCAGCAGATTCGCGCTCAGCGCGACGGCCAGCGCGTGCGTGCCGCAGGTGATCTGCGGGCGGACAAGCGCAGCTTCGGTATGGAAGCAGTCGGCATAGACCTTTTCTAGCACCTCGCGGCCCATATCGTCGTAGCCATAGCCCGTCGTAGCCGCGAAGCAGCCTGCCGAAAGCTTGTTTTTCTGCATGGCGGCAAGCACCTTTGTCTGGTTGTATTCCGCCGTCCGGTCAATGGCCTCAAAGCGGGGCCTCAGGCCGTCTAAAATCATTTCTCCGTATTCATATACCGCGCGGCTCACGCCGAGCGATTCATACATTGTCGTAAGTTCCATCCTCTATTTCTCCATTTTCCCGAAAATGTCATCTGCCGCGTCGCGCAGCACGTCCGGCTTGGTGACGATGATGCCCGTTTCCTCGTCTCCGAGAATGAGCAGCGTATCGCCGGGCTTTACGCCGAAGATCTGCCGCGCGTCCTTGGGGATGACGATCTGGCCCTTTTCGCCGACCTTGGCCGTGCCGAAAATATGCCGCTTCGCCTTGCCCAGAATATGCTTTCCGCCTGCCACGCACGAGCCTCCTTTGCAGGGTAATTTTCATACTTGTATAACTTACAGCGCGTCTGTCCGTTTGTCAAGCATGAGACGGCGAAAGGCTCGAATATATCACGATTCATATATGCAATATGCGTTTTTATATCGATATATTTATATTGTTTTTTCCTGTTCAGAATCCGTCATTTTTCACATAAAATTCGAAAAAACTTGATTTTTTCAAAAAGCCTGATATCGTATATGTCAGATGTGCCATGCGGATTTTATATGGCTGCGCAGAAAGGATACGGTATGAAGCGAAGCTGGTTTTTGATCGTCCTGTGCCTGCCGCTTCTGCTGTGCGGCTGTGCGCAAAAAAGCGCGGAGCGCGAATTTTTTGCCATGGACACCGTCATGCAGCTGCACGCCTATGGCCCGGCGGCAGAGGATGCGCTGGCGCAGGCGGAAGCTGAAATTTACCGGCTGGAGGGCGTGCTTTCCTGCCGGGACGAACAAGCGGCGCTGGCCCGGCTGAACGAAACGGGCGGCGGAACAGCCGGTGAGGAGACGGCGGCGCTTTTACAGACGGCGCTGACGCTCCGCGAACAGACCGGCGGCGCCTATGACCCGGCGCTCGGCGCACTTTCGGAAGCGTGGGGCTTTTCGACCGGCGCGTACCGCGTGCCGGAGCCGGATGCGCTGGCCGAGGCCATGCAGAGCTCCGGAGCCGGACTTGTGCAGCTGGACGGTATTTCCGTGACGCTAACAAACGGCGCGCAGCTCGACCTCGGCGGCATCGCCAAGGGCTATGCGGCAGGACGCGTCCGGACAATTTTAAGGGAAGCGGGCGTCACGTCCGCGATCATTTCCCTTGGCGGCAATGTTGCCGCTGTGGGGAAGAAGCCGGACGGCAGCGCGTGGACGGTCGGCCTGCAGGACCCGGACAGGCCGGAAGCATATTTCGGCACGGTTTCCATTGAAGACGCCTGCGTCGTCACCTCCGGCGCGTATCAGCGGTATTTTGAGGAAAACGGCGTCTGCTATCACCATATTTTAGACCCGCATACCGGCTGCCCCGCCGAAAGCGGAGTGAAATCCGTCAGCGTCGTTGCGCAGGACGATACGCTGGCCGATGCGCTGTCAACGGCCCTGTTCGTTATGGGGCTGGATGCAGGCGCGGAATTTCAGAAAAGCAGCGGCCTTTCGTTTGAGGCCGTATTCGTAACGGATGACAACACGGTCTGGATCACCCCCGGCCTTGCCGGGCGCTACCGGTCCGACCGGCCCTATCAGATACTGGAATGAAGCAGAAGCATTGGATCTTGATCTTCGCGGCGGTCATCGCCGTGTGTCTCGCCTTGTGGCTGCTGCCGCGCGGAGGCGGGCAGACGGCGCTTGTCTATCAGGACGGAACTTTATTATACATACTTAACCTGCGGCAGGACCGGACGCTGACCGTGACCGGACCGGCGGGCGAGAATATCATCACGGTAGCAGACGGCGAGGTCTTCATATCCCGCGCGGACTGCCCCGATCAGATCTGCGTGCAGCACGGGCCGCTGCAAAAAACCGGCGGGCCGATTGTCTGCCTGCCGAACCGGCTGACGATCGAGTGGGCGCAGAAGGATGCTCAGGTCGACGCGCTCAGCGGAACGGGAGGGCTGTCATGAGGCTGAAAAAGCTTACGCTCACGGCCGTCCTGACGGCGGCGGCGCTCGTCATGTTTGTGCTGGAGAGCCAGCTGCCGCCGCTCACGGCCATTCCCGGCATCAAGCCGGGGCTTTCCAATATTTTTACGCTCTTCACCATGGAGACGCTCGGCCCCGGCTGGGCCTTCGGGCTGTTTTTCACGCGCGTCACGCTCGGCTGCGTCATCACCGGGCAGGGTTCCGCGTTTTTGTACAGCTTCGCGGGCGGACTCTTAGCGTATGCGCTGATGCTGCTGCTCAGAAAAGCGCTCAGAGGCAATACCCTCTGGGTCAGGAGTGTGCTGTGCGCCATGGCGCACAACGCCGGACAGCTGGCCGCCGCCGCGGCCATCACGAGGACCTGCGCGGTATGGAGCTATCTGCCGGTTTTAATACCGGCTGCGATACTGGCCGGGACGCTGACCGGCCTTTGCGCCCAGCTGGTTCTGCACCGGCTGGCAAAGGCGGGGGTTCTCCCGGAAGAAACGAGTCCCAAAAAGCAAGAGGAGGAAGCAAACGGATGAAACTGCACATCCACGGCGTACACGTGCCGAACCGCAAGAATACGGCGGAGCTGGCCGCGCTGCGCCTGCCCATCCCGGAGACGGTCGAAATCCCGATGTCCATGCACATCGGCGCGCCCGCCATCCCGGTCGTAAAGCCCGGCGAAAGCGTCCGGGTCGGGCAGCTGATCGGAAAGGCGGGCGGGTTCGTCTCCGCGCCCGTCTACGCAAGCGTTTCCGGCACGGTCAAAAAGATTGGCCAGCAGGTTGGCTCCGGCGGGCGGCTCATGCAGACCGTCGTCATTGCCGCCGACGGCAAACAGGAGCCTGACCCGGATTTAAAGCCGCCCAAGCTCGACACCATGCAGGATTTTCTGGACGCCGTGCGCGAAAGCGGCATGGTCGGCCTCGGCGGCGCAGGCTTCCCGACGGTCGTCAAGCTGACCGTTAAGAATCTGGAGCAGGTCAAGGCCGTGATCATCAACGGCGCTGAGTGCGAGCCGTATATCACCTCGGACACGCGCACGATGCTCGACCGGTCGGAGGAGCTGATGGAGGGCGCACGTCTCGTGCAGCACTTTTTGCAGGTACGCCGCGTGATCTTCGCCATTGAGGACAACAAGCCCCGCTGCATCCAGCTGTACCGGAAGCTGACGAAGGACGAGGACGGCATGGAGGTCTGTGCGCTCAAGTCTTTGTACCCGCAGGGCGGCGAAAAGGTGCTGATCTACAATACCATCGGCGAGATCGTCCCCGAGGGCAAGCTCCCGCTGGATGTGGGCGCAATCGTGCTCAACTGCACGACGCTTGCCAACATCGCCCGCTACTGCAGGACCGGTATGCCGCTGGTCGAAAAGTGCATCACGGTCGACGGCTCCGCCGTCGCGAAACCCAAGAACGTGATCGTCCCCATCGGCATGAAGCTCGCGGACGTGTTTGAGCAGTCCGGCGGCTTCTGCGCGGAGCCGAAGAAGGTGCTCTACGGCGGCCCGATGATGGGCATCGCCGTGCCGGATCTCGACCAGCCGGTCCTGAAAAACACGAATGCAGTCCTCGCCATGACGGAAGCGGATGCCGTTCTGCCGGAGCCTACGGCCTGCATCCGCTGCGGCCGGTGCATCCGCCACTGTCCGCTGCGGCTCATGCCGTCGCATATCGTCGCGGCCTATGAGGCGGGCAATATGGAGCGACTGGCCGAGCTGAAGGTCAACCTCTGCATGGAATGCGGCTGCTGCTCGTTCGGCTGCCCGGCGCACAGGCCGCTCGTGCAGACCAATAAGCTCGCAAAGGCGAAGCTCGCCGCATGGCGCAAGGCGCAGAGCGAAAAGCTCGATGCAAAGAAGGAGGCCGTCAAATGAAGCTTGTGATCTCCGCTTCCCCGCATATCGATTCCGGCGCAACGACCCGGAAGATCATGGGCGACGTGCTCATCGCCCTGTGTCCCGCCCTGATCGCGGCCATCGTGATCTTCGGCTGGCGCGCGCTGCTGGTAACGGCGGTGTGCGCCGCAGCCTGCGTATTTTTCGAGTGGGGCTTTGAAAAACTCTGCCATAAGGAATCCACCATCGGCGATCTGTCCGCCGTGGTAACAGGCGTCATTCTGGCGTATAACCTGCCGGTGTCCATCCCGCTGTGGCAGGCCGTGTTCGGCTGCCTCGTGGCCATCGTCGCCGTCAAGCAGCTCTTCGGCGGCATCGGCAAGAACTTTGCCAACCCCGCGTTGGTAGGCCGTATCGTCCTGTTCCTCTCGTTCTCCAAGACCATGACGGCGTGGGTCTTCCCGGACGCCGTCTCCTCGGCCACGCCGCTGGCGCAGCTGGCGGCAGGGCAGAAGCCGGAGCTTCTGACGCTCCTGCTCGGCAGTCACGGCGGCTGCATCGGCGAGACGTGTGCGCTGGCGCTGCTGCTCGGCGGAGCATATCTGCTTATCCGCGGCGTCATTACGTGGCAGGCGCCGGTGTGCTTTGTAGGAACTGTTTTTGTGCTGTCCCTTGTTCTGGGGCAGGATGCGCTGCGGCAGGTGCTCTCGGGCGGTCTGCTTCTGGGCGCGTTCTTCATGGCAACCGACTATGTGACCGCCCCGCAGACCTATTGGGGCCGGGCGCTGTTCGGCATCGGCGCGGGACTGCTCACCTGCCTCATCCGCTTCTACGGCAGCTACGCCGAGGGCGTGTCGTTTGCCATCCTCTTTATGAACATTCTCACGCCGTATCTGTCCAGATGGACGCAGAGCAAGCCGCTGGGAGGTGCGAAGGCATGAAAAACACGAAAGAAATTCGAAAATCCATCGTCGTTCTGGTCGTGATCTGCCTGCTCACGTCCGCGGCGCTGGCTGTTGTGAACCACTTTACCGCGCCCGTCTCCAAGGCGAACGCGGAGGCCAGAGCCGAGCAGGCGCGGCTCGACGCCGTGCCGGACGCGGCTTCGTTTCAGCTGGTCGAGACGACTCTTCCGGAGGAGGTCGTGAGCGCCTATCTCGCGCTGGACGAAGCCGGAAGCCCCATGAGCTATCTGTTTACCGTCGAGGGCAAGGGCTTCGGCGGCACGATCCAGGTGATGTGCGTCATCGGTACCGACGGATTGATCCGCGTCTGCCGGACGATGGATGTATCGTCCGAGACGACGACGCTCGGCGGCCAGACGGCCAGCGAGAGCTACACCGGCCAGTATACCGGGCAGGACGCTTCGCTTTCCGGCGTGAGCGCCATCTCCGGCGCGACCATCACGTCCACGGCCTACCGCATCTGCGTGCAGACTGCGTTTGAAGCGTATGAGCTCGTAAAGGAGGCGCAGAAATGAGTAAATTACAGAATTTCCTGAAGGGCCTGATCAAGGAGAACCCGGTTCTGGTCCTCGTGCTCGGCACGTGCCCGACACTGGCCATCTCCACGTCGGTCATTGCGGCCTTCGGCATGGGCATTGCAGCGACCGCCGTTCTGATCCTGTCCAACATGGCCATTTCCGCCATCCGCAAAATCGTCCCCGACCCGGTGCGCATCCCGTGCTACATCGTCGTCATCGCGGGCTTCGTCACGGTCGTCGAGCTGGTCATGGAGGCGTATGCCTTCAGCCTGTATCAGTCTCTGGGCGTGTATCTGTCGCTGATCGTCGTCAACTGCATCATCCTCGGCCGGGCCGAGATGTATGCCAGCAAGCACGGCGTTGTGGATTCCGCCATTGACGGCGCGGGCATGGGCCTCGGCTTCACGCTCGCCATCTGCGCCATGGCCGCCATCCGCGAAACGCTCGGCTGCGGCACGTTCTGCGGCCTGCCCGTGCCGTGGTTCCATGAAAACCCCATCGGCATTCTGACCATGGCCCCCGGCGGCTTCTTCGTGTTCGGCTGCATGATTGCGCTCATCAATAAGATCTCCAAGGGCAAGGCCATCAAGAAGAAGGAATTCGGCTGCGCCGGCTGCCCGGGCTGCGGCAAGGGCGCCTGCGAAGGAAAGGAGGCGGCTGCGAAATGAAGACCATGATCCTCGTCATTCTGACCGCCGCGATCACGAACAACTATGTGCTCGTCAAGTTCCTCGGCATCTGCCCCTTCCTCGGCGTATCCAAGAAGCTCGATCAGGCGACCGGTATGTCGCTGGCCGTTATCTTCGTCGAGGTGCTGGCCACCGCCGTTACCTGGCCGATCTATCATTTCCTGCTCGCGGGCAAGGTAGACTTTACCTATATGGAGACGGTCGTCTTCATTCTGGTCATTGCGGCCCTTGTCCAGCTGGTCGAGATCGTTCTCAAGCGCTATGTGCCCGCGCTTCATAAATCCCTCGGCGTCTATCTGCCGCTCATTACGACGAACTGCGGCGTGCTGGGCGTGACGATGAATGTCATTTCCGACGGCATGAACTACGGCGAGGCGCTTCTGACCGCGCTTGGCTGCGGCCTTGGCTTCTTCCTCGCGATGGTGCTGTTCTCCGGCGTCCGGTCGCGCGTGGCCGAGGCGGAGCCGCCCAAGAGCTTTGAGGGGCTTCCCATCACGCTCGTCTCGGCGGCGATCGTATCGCTGTCATTTTTCGGACTGACCGGCATCATCGACCGGCTGTTCGGCTAAGGAGGGCGCGGCTATGATGGAAATTCTGATCCCGATTCTGGCCGTGACTGTGATCGGCCTCATCTGCGCGGTCGGCCTCGCCGTGGCGTCGAGCGTCATGGCGGTCAAGGAGGACACGCGCTTTACCGAAATTCGTGCCTGCCTGCCCGGCGCAAACTGCGGCGCGTGCGGCTACACCGGCTGCGACGGCTATGCAAAGGCCCTGCTGGAGCCGGGCACGAAGACAAACCTCTGCGTTCCCGGCGCGGATGCAGTCGCGGCGCAGATCGCGGCGCTGCTCGGCGTGGCGGCTGAGGACGTTGTGGAAAAGATCGCGGTTGTGCAGTGCGCAGGCACGTGCGAGGCTACGAGCGTCAAGGCTGACTACCGGGGCATCCCCTCCTGCGCGGCCGCGAAGCTGTTCTACGGCGGCAACGGCAGCTGCATCTTCGGCTGCATGGGCTTCGGCGACTGCGCCAGAGCCTGCCCGAAGGGCGCGATCTCCATGCAGGACGGCATTGCCTGCGTCGATCATACGGAATGCATCGGCTGCGGCATCTGCGCGCAGACGTGCCCGCAGAAGATCATCGAGATCGTGCCGGATATCATCCGCACGGAGGTGCTCTGTTCGAGCTATCACAACGGCCCGTACACCAAAAAGGTCTGCTCCTCCGGCTGCATCGGCTGCCACAAGTGCGAAAAGACCTGCCCGCAGGGCGCCATCACCGTCGACAATTTCCTTGCCCGCATCGACTGGGACAAGTGTACCGCCTGCGGCGCGTGCGCCAGCGTCTGCCCGACCGGCGCAATGGTCTGCGGCGATTTCTCCGGCGCGTCCAGAGTTCAGCCTCTTAAGAAAAACTGCGGTGCATCGTAACCCTCTTGACAAACGTAAAGCGCCTGCGGCGAAATGCCGCAGGCGCGTCAATTTTTTATGGATGGGTTCAGCCCTTGAGCTTGTCGAAGAAGCTCTTGCGCTTGGGCTGGCCGTCGTCGCCGACGGAGGATTCGAGCTGCTTTAAGAGCTCCTTCTGCTCCCGCGTGAGCTTTGTCGGCGTTTCAACGACGACGGTGACGAACTGGTCGCCGCGCGTCTTGTAGCCGACATAGGGAATGCCCTTGCCGCGCAGGCGGAAGGTCGTGCCGGTCTGCGTGCCCTCGGGGATCTGATAGCGCACCTTGCCGTCGAGCGTGGGCACCTCGATGGACGCGCCGAGCGCGGCCTGCGTGAACGAAATGGGCATCTGGCACATGACGTTCGCGCCGTCACGCGTGAAAATCGGGTGCTTGCGCACGGAAACGGTCACAAGCAGATCGCCGTTCGGGCCGCCGTTCGAGCCGGCATTGCCCTCGTCGCGCACGCGGAAGGACTGGCCGTCGTCGATGCCGGCAGGAACCTTGACACGGATGGTCTTCGTGTGGCGCACCTTGCCCTTGCCCCGGCAGGCGGTGCAGGGGTCGGTGATGATGGTGCCGCTGCCGCCGCACTTCGGGCACGGCTGATTGGACTGCATGGTCATGCCCATGAAATTCTGCTGGGTGCGCACGGTGCCGGTGCCGTGGCAGTACGTACAGGTCTGGGGGCTCGTGCCCTCCTTTGCGCCGCTTCCATGGCAGGTGCTGCAGGTTTCGATGCGGGAGAAGGTGATCTCGCGCTCGCAGCCAAAGGCCGCGTCCTCAAAGCTGATCTCGATCTCGCTGACGACGTTCTGGCCCTTCGCCGGGCCTCTTCTGCGGCCGGACGACGACGCGCCGCCGCCGAAGAAATCGCCGAAGATATCGCTGAAATCCCCGAAGCCGCTGAAGCCGCCGCCTCCAAATCCGCCGAAGCCCGCGTTCGGATTGAAATTCGGGTCGACGCCCGCGAAGCCGTACTGGTCGTACCGGGCCTTTTTATCGGCGTCGGACAGGACCTCATACGCCTCGTTGATCTCCTTGAACTTTTCCTCGGCGGTCTTGTCGCCAGGGTTCTGATCGGGGTGGTATTTCATGGCCAGCTTGCGGTAGGCCTTTTTGATCTCGGCGTCGGACGCGTTTTTCTCGACGCCCAGCACCTCGTAATAATCTCGTTTGTTCTGATCTGCCATACTATCTCACCTCAGATTCGGTGGGTAACAGCCGATAGGGGCGGTCACGCCGCCCCTGTCAAGCTGTGCTTCACGAATTAGTTGTCCTTGACCTCTTCGTAGTCCGCGTCGACGACGCCGTCGTCATTGCCGCCCGCCTGCTGGCCGGCCTGGCCGGCGTTCGGGTTGGCATTCGGCTCGCCCTGCGGGGCCGCGTTCTTATAGAGCTTCTCGGACACGGCGTAGAACGCCTTCTGGACCTCCTCGGTCGCAGCCTTGATGGCGGCGAGGTCGGTGCCCTTCTGGGCGGTCTTCAGCTTTTCAATGGCTTCCTTGACGGGGGCCTTCTCAGCCTCTGTGACCTTGTCGCCCATCTCGTTCAGGGTCTTTTCGGACTGGTAGATGATCTGGTCGGCGTTGTTGCGGGTGTCGACCTCGTCCTTGCGGGCCTTATCCTGCGCCGCATACTGCTCTGCTTCGCGGACAGCCTTGTCGATATCCTCCTTCGAGAGGTTGGAGGAAGCGGTGATGGTGATCTTCTGCTCGGCGCCGGTGCCGAGATCCTTCGCGGAGACGTTCACGATGCCGTTGGCATCGATGTCGAACGTGACCTCGATCTGCGGAACGCCTCTGGGCGCCGGAGCGATGCCGGTCAACTGGAACACACCGAGCGTCTTGTTGTCGGCTGCCATCTCACGCTCACCCTGCAGGACATGGACCTCAACGGAGGTCTGGCTGTCAGCGGCGGTAGAGAAGACCTGGCTCTTCTTGGTCGGGATGGTGGTGTTGCGGTCGATCAGCTTGGTGAACACGCCGCCCATCGTCTCGATGCCGAGAGACAGCGGAGTGACGTCCAGCAGCAGCAGGCCCTTGACGTCGCCGCCAAGCACGCCGCCCTGGATCGCTGCGCCGACAGCGACGCACTCGTCGGGGTTGATACCCTTGAAGCCTTCCTTGCCGGTCAGCTTCTTGACCTCATCCTGCACGGCCGGAATACGCGTCGAGCCGCCGACCAGAAGGACCTTGGAAATATCGTTGGCGGTCAGACCGGCATCGGCCATCGCCTGCTTGACCGGGCCTGCGGTCGCTTCGACCAGATGGGCGGTCAGCTCGTTGAACTTTGCACGCGTCAGCGTGACGTCCAGATGCTTCGGGCCTGTTGCGTCAGCGGTGATATACGGCAGGTTGATGTTCGTGGAGGTCACGCCGGACAGCTCGATCTTGGCCTTTTCGGCGGCTTCCTTCAGTCTCTGCATGGCGACCTTGTCGTTGGACAGATCGATGCCCTCTGCCTTCTTGAATTCGGAAACGAGGTAGTTCATGACGCACTCGTCGAAATCATCGCCGCCGAGGTGGGTGTTGCCGTTGGTGGCAAGGACTTCGATAACGCCGTCGCCGATGTCCAGAATGGAGACATCGAACGTGCCGCCGCCGAGGTCGTAGACCATGACCTTCTGCTCGGCTTCCTTGTCGACGCCGTAGGCCAGAGCGGCTGCGGTCGGCTCGTTGATGATACGCTTGACGTCCAGACCCGCGATCTTGCCTGCATCCTTGGTGGCCTGACGCTGTGCGTCGTTGAAATATGCGGGAACGGTGATAACGGCCTCGGTGACGGTGCCGCCCAGATATGCCTCGGCGTCCGCCTTCAGCTTCTGCAGGATCATCGCGGAGATCTCCTGCGGGGTGTACTTCTTGCCGTCGATGTCGACCTTGTAATCGGAGCCCATGTGACGCTTGATGGAAGCGACGGTGCGCTCGTGGTTGGTAACGGCCTGACGCTTTGCGACCTGACCGACCATTCTTTCACCGGTCTTGGAGAACGCGACGACGGACGGGGTGGTGCGGTTGCCTTCGGCGTTCGCGATGACGACGGGTTCGCCGCCTTCCATAACGGCGACGCAGCTGTTGGTAGTGCCAAGGTCAATGCCAATAATCTTACTCATAATAATTTCCTCCTATATGAATGCCTGTATTTACAAATTTAGATGCTGCCGGTTCCCCGGCTTGGGTGCTTTTTTAATTTGCGACCTTTACCATTGCGAAGCGGACGACCTTTTCGCCGACCTTGAAGCCTTTCTGGAAGACCTCTGCAATGACGTTTTCGCCAAGCGCTTCGTCCTCGACGTGCATGACCGCGTTATGAAGCTGCGGGTCAAAGACCTCGCCTGCCGCGCCGAAGCTCACGACGCCCAGCTTTTCCATGACGGAGACGAGCTGGTTCATCGTCATCTCGACGCCCTTTTTAAACGCGGCATCCTGCGTCTCCTGCGCCAGCGCCCGCTCGAGATTGTCGTACACGGGAAGGAACTTCTCGACCGTCTCCGAACGGATGTCGGTATAGAGGCTTTCCTTTTCCTTCTGGCTGCGCTTGCGGTAGTTGTCGTATTCGGCGGCCAGCCGCAGATAGCTGTCATGCTCCTGTGCCAGCGCCTGCTGCGCCTTTTCAAACTCGCTTGCCTCCTGCTGCTTGGCTTCCTCGGGCTTTTTTTCCTCGGACTGCTTCGCGGCTTCGGCTTCGGTCTGCTGCGCAGCTTCTTCTGTCTGCTCGGCTGCGGAGGCGGCCTGTGCCTTTTCCTCCGAAGCCGGATTGCTGTTTGTTTTCTTACTCATATCTATGCCTCCGGGTCATTGTGCTTATTTTCCGGCCCTTCGATCGCCGGGGTCTGGTTTTTCTGGAACATCCGGCTCAGGTTCTCGGCGAAGTAGCTCAGCCGGGCGGTGATCTGCGCGTAATCCATTCTGGTCGGGCCGACCACGCCGATCAGGCCCTGCATCCCGTCGCCGATGTCGAACTTCGTCATGACGACGCTGGTGTCGCGCAGCTCCTTCGACACGTTTTCCGGGCCGACCAGGATCTGCGTCCGGCTGTCCGGGGAAAGTGCGGCGGGAAGATTGGAGACCACATCCTCGTCAAGTGCGGAGAGCATTTTCTGCGCCTTGTCGATGTCGTGGTACTCCGGCTGGCCGAGAAGCTTGGCCTGCCCGGTCATGTAGACCTCGCTGTGCTCCTGGTGCAGAAGCGACGTGACGAAATCCATGATGACGGGCACGAGGCTGGCCGCATTTCCGGCGCTTCTGGTCACGCGGGACAGAAGCTCTGGGCTGAGCTGTTCGGCGGTCAGCTCCGTGACGCTTGCGTTCAGCACTGCGCCGAGAAGCTTCAGATCCGCCTCCGTCAGCTCGACCGGGAGCCGGATGAGCTTATTCTTGACGGAGCTGTCGCTCAGCATCACGACGAGAATAAAGCTGCCGCTGTCCGCGAGGATCAGGTCGAACCGCTTGACCGTCAGCCCGGCGGCACGCGCCGCCATGGCGTAGGCGGGCAGATTCGTCATCTGCGAGACAAGCTTGCCGACCTGCGAGACGACCTTGTCGACCTCCTGCATTTTCAGCTCCATCGCCTGATTGATCGACTTCGTTTCATCGGTCGACAGGCGGTAGTCCTGCATCAGCTCGTCGACGTACAGCCGGTACCCGGCAGGCGACGGGATGCGTCCGGCGGAGGTGTGCGGCTGCTCCAGATATCCGAGCGTCGTCAGCTCTGCCATCTCGTTGCGGATGGTCGCGGAGGAAAAATCCATGTCCGGCATCTGCGCAATGGTCTTGGACGCCACCGGCTCCGCCGTGCGGATATAAAGATCCACGATCGCACGCAGGATCTTCTTTTTCCGGTCTGAAAGCTCCATGGTTCGTTCCTCCTTTCGCCTTAGCACTCTTTATCCCTGAGTGCTAAACGCAGTGTACCACCGCCTGCCAGCGTTGTCAATACCTACAGACTTAAATTATTTGTGAACAATTCATATCTTATGTATGAATGCCCCGGCGGGGCGGTTTTATCAGCCGCGGCGCCCGGATCCGCAGCATCAGCCGGCTTCCCGGACAGCGTTCCTGCCCGTCCGGCGGGGACTGCCGGGCGGGCTTTGTCTGCCGGCCAGGGATTATGTAGACAAAATCCACAAAAAATCCCCGGTAAAATCTCTGTAAAGGCACTGGATTTTAACGGGTGGAACTGCTATACTATGAAATACAGAACTCTGCGACTGCGGCTCCCTTGACCGGCTGCCGTTTTCGTTTCTGTATCAGGACGCAGAAGGAGGCTTCAAAAGAGGTGCTTTGCGCAGGACGAGCCTGCGCACAACATGAACATTCAGAATTTGAACAGAAATCAGGAGGAAATGCAAGCATGAAAAAACGCACAACGCGGTGTCTCGCGCTGCTGCTGGCCGTCGTCATGATCCTTTCGGTCATGCCGGTCGCCATGGCGGAGGAGACAACGCAGACGCAGACTTACACCAAGGTCACAAAAGCGCCTGCAGACTGGTCTGGTACATACCTGATCGTGTCCGAGGGTGACAAACTGATTATGGACGGTTCCCTTGACAAGCTTGACGTTGAAGGGAACAAGGTCGATGTTACGATCACCGACAGCAAAATCACCGGTGATTATGCGAAATATGCGTTTACCGTTGAGCCGATGACTGGCGGCTACGCCATCAAGTCTGCAAGCGGAAAGTATATTTCGGGTAAGTCCGGAAGCAACAAGCTGAACAGTGGTTCCACACAGTCCCTCAATACGATTGAACTTACCAGCGGTAAGGTGATCGTTACCAGCGACGGAACAACACTGCAATACAACAATGCAGCAAAGAACGGCACCAGATTCCGTTACTACAAGTCGCAGAATCAGCAGCCGATCTCGCTGTACAAGATTGAAACCGCAGCCAAGCAGCAGGTCGAAACCCCGACTGCGAACGTAGCGGACGGCGCTGAGATCGAGGTTGGCACGGAGATCAAGTTCGAGTGCAAGACCGAGGGCGCGACGATCTACTACAAGACCGCAGGCACGGAGTATCAGGCATACACCGGCCCGATCTCGGCTTCGCATAACGAGACGTATACCGTCAAGGCCACGAAGGACGGCATGGAGGACAGCAAGGAGCTGGTCGTCTCTGTCGATGTCTTTGAGTGGGTCAACAAATACGTCAAGGCCGATACGATTGCGACCGGCGATCAGGTCGTGATCTACAATGCTGGCAACGGCTATGCTGTCGCTGGCGAAATGCTGGGCAGCTACTATCTCAAACCCGCCGCGGCGACGGTTGCTGAGAATGCCCTGACGGCGGACAGCTTTGATAAGCTGGTCTGGACGGTCACGAAGAACGAGGACGGTACATACTCTTTCAAGCAGGGCACAGATACCACCCTCACGATGGGCACGAACAACGGCAAGTTCAACCTGAACCTGACCGGGGACGGCGCGGTAAAGTGGGACGTTGAAACCTGCAATGCAGAAAATGCGTCCTACTATATGTCCGGCAATGGCTTGACCGGCCAGTATGGCAAGGTCTACATGGAGTACTATGCCAAGTACACCGAGTTCAGTGCCTACTGCACCAGCACGGATCGTCTGACGGAGAAGGACTTCGGCATGACGTTCTACAAGCTGACGCGGGAAAAGAACTTCATCGGCGGCCTTGTGCCTCCTCCCACCCCGACCCAGAAGGTCGCGACCCCGACGGCTTCCCCCGCTACGGGTGAAGTAGAAAAGGGCACGAATGTCACGTTCTCCTGCGCGACGGAGGGTGCGACGATCCTCATTGCCACGGACGGCACGACCTTTAACGAGGGTACCGAGGCGACGGTGAATGAAGACGTCACCTTCACAGTCAAGGCCACGAAGGCCGGCATGGACGACAGCGACGAAGCGACGTTCACCTATACGGTCAGGAAAGAAGATGGAGAGGACAAACTTGGAAAGCTAACTTCTGCTGACCAGTTGACAGACGGCTCTTATGTCATGATTGTTTCCACCGGCTACGCACCGCTGGAACTCAGCGGGAAGTGGCTGACGGTTGTACAGCCGACTGTAGCGGAGGACAAGGTGACGAAGACGGAAGGCGCGGTTTGGACGCTGAAGGTAAGCGGACAGTCTGTTACGCTGACTGATAAAAACGGCATGGCCATTGCACCTTCCGGTGGAAACAGCAATGGCATTCAGTCTGGTAATTATAGCTGGGCGTGGTCGTTCAGCGCAGAAAATCAGACCTTCAAATTTATGGGTGCCGGTGATGATACTGTTACGCTGGCCAGCAATACCAGCACGGATTCTACATACGGTGGGTTTAACAAGTTTAAAGCCTATAAGAACAACACGGTTGCAAGTCAGCAGTATCCGTGCGAGTTCACGCTCTACCGGGTCGACCCTGCATCTGCTGACCAGCCCTCCGGCGATCTGCCCAAGCCCGGCGACAAGTTCGTGATCTACAACCAGAACGCACAGGCAGTCCTGGCGGCGGAGAACGATTCGAAGTCCATTGAAAAGGCGGCAGCCACCGTTGCGGACGGCAAGGCCACCCCGGCGAACGGCGCTGTTGTGTTCACCGTCGAGCAGAACGGCGAATACCTCCGCTTCAAGAGCGAAGCCTATGGCTACCTCTGCTCCAACGGCACCGGCAACAACGCGTTCTACAGCAAGGACTTCTCCGAAGAGGGCGTTACGACTGACGACGCCGACTGGCTCGTCCGCGAATGCTCCGGCGGCGTGGGCGGCTATGAGCTGGAGAGCCGCACGGCGAAGTTCAACAATAGGTATAGCCAGTGGTTGGAGTACTACTCCGATTCGTTCAAGACCTACAGCATGGATAAGAGCAAGGTCACGGATTACACCATCTACTCCTTCTTCTTCTATCCCGTGGCGGACGGCGTGAATGTGGACGGCGGCCTCGTCGTGCAGCCCACCATCACCTTCCCCGAAACCATGCTCCCGGCCTATGTCGGCAACGATTACGAATTTGAACTCGAGATCGACACAATCTATGAAATCGACAATCCGTGGATCGAGTACAGTGTCAAGAAGGCCGACGGAACGTACATCCCCGGCATCAGCCAGCTTCAGGGCAACACGGACGTGGAGGTTCTGGACGGCTTCACCACCGGCAAGGGCCGCGTCCATATCACGGTCTTTGATTCGGATATCGCGAAAGCAGCTGAGGCCGGCAGCACGATGACCCTGACCTTTGCGTTCAAGGATATCAAGGGCAACGAGGCCAGAGCGTCCTACACCGTCGACATCCTCGACGAGGCTGTGATCTCCAACGTGAAGCCTGCGCAGGGTGCGCAGACCGGAGCCGAAAAGCGGCCGGAGATCTCCGCGGAGATCTCGAACGCTGGCGAGAACGCCAGCGTAACGATGACTGTCAACGGCGCGGAGGTCAATGCGGCCTACGCGAACGGCAAGGTCACCTACACCCCGGCTGCCGCTATGGCGGACGGCAAGGTCACGGTAACTGTGACGGTCAAGCGTGCGGATGAAAAGGAAACCAGCAAGACCTGGTCCTTCACCATCGGCGAGGCGACCTTCCAGCGCTACTTCGGCCAGCTGCACTCCCACACGCAGTATTCCGACGGCGCTGGCTCGCTGGAAAGCGCACTGGCGTATATCAAGGCGCTGCCTGACAATGCGAACGTTGACTTCGTCGCATTCACCGACCATTCCAACTACTTCGACAGCAAGAATAACCCCAACGTCGAAGCGGCTCTGTATGACACGTCTCTTGTCAAGGATTCCGATCCCAGCCACAGCTGGGCGACCTACAAGAACACTGTCGCAGCCTTCAACGCGGCCAACGCGGGCAAAATGGTCGCCATCGCGGGCTTTGAAATGACGTGGTCCGGCGGTCCCGGCCATATCAACACCTTCAACACCCCCGGCATCGTCTCCCGCAACAACACGACGCTCAACAACAAGACCAAGGATGCAGGCCTGCAGGCCTACTACAAGCTTCTGTCGCAGACAGAAGGCGTCGATTCCATCAGCCAGTTCAACCATCCGGGCACGACGTTCGGCAACTTCATTGACTTCGGTTATTGGGATGCTGTCGTTGACACCCGTATGTACATGGTCGAAGTCGGCAACGGCGAAGGCCAGATCGGCGCAGGCGGCTATTATCCCAGCTACGAGCAGTACATCATGGCGCTCGACAAGGGCTGGCACGTCGCCCCGACCAACAACCAGGATAACCACAAGGGCAAGTGGGGCAACGCCAACGACGCCCGCGACGTCATCCTGACCGACGACTTTACCGAAGACGGCATCTATGCAGCGCTCAGAGCGCGCCGTATGTACGCCACCGAGGACAAGAACCTCGAGCTGGACTACACGGTCAACGGCAACATGATGGGCTCCATCATCGACGTTCCCGAGAAGCTGAACTTCGAGATCTCCTTCAACGATCCCGACCGCACCGATTCCATCGCCAAGGTCGAGCTGGTCGTCAACTCCGGCAAGGTTGCCTATACCTGGGACAGTGCCGCGGACCTCGCCAAGGGCTCCGTCAGCGTGGAACTGGCGCCTGAGTACACCTATTACTTCGTCCGCGTCACCGAGGGCGACGGCGATCTGGCCGTGACCGCTCCCGTCTGGGTCGGCGAATCGCTCAAGCTTGGCATTTCCAAGGCTGAATGCGGCACGTCTACCCCTGTCACCGACGAAGAACTGACCATCACCACCACGTTCTTCAACAGTGAGGCAAAGCCCGCTACCATCAAGTCCATCACCTATGCCATCGGCAACGAAACCATCGGCACGGATACCACCGGTTACACGCTGGCTGCAAGCAGCACGCAGGATGTGGAATTCAAGTATACCCCGACCAAGGCCCGCATCATGACCGTCCGGATCACGGCTGTGATCGAGCAGGACGGCAAGGAGTACACCTTCACCAAGGACGTCACGCTCGATGTGCTTGACGCAAGCAAGCTTGTCTACATCGGCATTGACGCCTCGCACTACAACGAATACGTTGCAGGCAACTATAAGGACTCCATGGGCAACTTCGGCGAACTGGCTGCGGCCTATTCCGTGCGTACAGTCACTCTGAAGACCAGCGAGGAGCTTATCGCGGCCTGCGGCAATTCCAAGTACAAGGCCATCATCCTGACGGCTCCGTCCCGCCGTCTGGAAGCGGCCCAGAAGGATCCGAAGACCTATTCCACAGAAGAACTGAACGCCATCAAGACGTTCAACGACAATGGCGGTATGGTGATCCTCGCCGGTTGGTCCGACAACTACGAGAATTACCCCATCATCCAGAACAACCCGAACATCAAGCACATGGCCGCGACGCAGAACGAGGTTCTTGCCAAGCTCGGCTCCAGCCTCCGTATCTCTGACGACGCAACGTATGACGATGTCCGCTCTGCAGCCGACGGCGTTGACAAGTGGAGACTGTACTTCTCGTCCTACAACATGGAGAACCCGCTTCTGAACGGCGTGGAATTCGATGCAGAGCATCCGTATGACAAGCTCTACACCGAACGCTTCAGCCACTACGGCGGCGCGTCCATCTACGCAGTTGACGCAAGCGGCAATGCAACCTCCACGCTGCCCGCAACGGTCAGCCCGGCAGTCTACGGCCATGCAACGACCTACTCTGTGGACGTTGACAGCGACGGCCTCGGCGGCGCAGGTATCCCGAAGTACACCTTCGCAAAAAACGATGACCGCCTGATGGTCATGGCGTCCGAGCAGATCGAGGGCAAGGGCCTCATCATCGTCTCCGGCGCAGCCTTCATGTCGAACTTCGAGGTGCAGTACCAGGTCTCCGACAGCGGCGCGGAGAAGAACTACTCCAACTACAAGATCTGCCAGAATCTCGTCTCCATGCTCAACCAGACCGAGATCACCAAGATCGCGGATGTGCAGGCAGAGACAGAGGAGGGCGTCAAGTTCACCGTGGAGGGCATCGTGACCTCCAACGCCTCCGGCTATGACAAGGATACCGCGTTCTTCGACTGCATCTATGTGCAGGACGACACCGCCGGTATCAACGCCTTCCCGGTCGCAGACAACTTTAAGATCGGCGATAAGGTTCGTGTCACCGGTACGACGTCCTCCTATCAGGGCGAGCGTCAGCTGGCTGTGACGACGAAGATCGAAAAGATCGCGGACGCGGAGGCTCCGGCTCCCAAGGAAGTCACCGCCGCGCAGATCAACGACGGCTCCGTCCTCGGCAGCCTCGTCAAGATCAAGGGCACGATCACCAGAGTGGAAGAGGCCGAAGGCAAGATCCAGACCATCATGGTCAGGGATGCGGCCGGCAAGGAAGCCCGCGTCTTCATCGACGGCTACATCACGAAGGACAAGGAAGTCCAGAACGCCATCGTCGGCAATCAGGTCGAGGCGGTCGGCCTGGCTTCCTATGATAACACCTTCTACCTCGATGGAAAGCAGATCGCCCCGCGTATCCGTATCCGCGACCGCGCTGACGTCGTCTGCACCGCAGGCGAGACCCCGGTCAAGACGTGGAACATCACCTATGTCACCGACGGCGGCACGATCAACGGCGCGTACCCGACAACCTACACCGAAGGCACTGTGACTGTTCTCCCAACCAATGTGACGAAGAGCGGCTACACCTTCCTCGGCTGGTTCACCGCAGCCTCCGGCGGCGTACAGGTCAGGCAGATCGAGGCGACGGAGACCGGCGACAAGACCTTCTATGCACGTTGGCAGAAGACTGTCCTGCCGCCTCCGCCCGTCACCCCCGGCACCCCGGTCACCCCGGCCAGGCCCGCTGCCCCGGTAGGGCTCCCGTTTGCCGATGTGTCCGGCAGCGACTGGTTCTATAACGATGTCCGCTACGTCTATGAGAAGGGCATCATGGACGGCACGGGCGCCGATCGCTTCTCTCCCAACGCACCGCTGACCCGTGCCATGATCGTCACCATCCTCTACCGCATGGCGGGCAGCCCGTCCGTTTCCGGCTCGTCCGACTTTACGGATGTGGCTGCCGGCAAGTGGTTTGCCAAGGCGGTCGCATGGGCGGCGGCCAACGGCATCGTCAACGGCTATGGCTCCGGCCTCTTCGGCCCGAACGACCCCGTGACCCGTGAGCAGCTTGCGGCGATCCTGTACCGCTACGCAGTCTACGGCGGCATGACGGCTGTGACGCTCGAGGAAAATCTCGGCAGCTTTGCCGACACGGCGCAGCTCTCCGCCTACGCCATTCAGGCGATGAACTGGGCGGTCGGCCAGGGTCTGATCAACGGCTCCGGCAGCAACCTTGTGCCGAAGGCGCAGGCGACCCGCGCACAGGTCGCGGCGATCATCCACCGCTATCTCGAGCGCTGAGTTCCCCAACAGTACAAAGCTGCCCCGCCGGGTCTTCCGGCGGGGCAGTCCCCCATCATTCAAAAACTGCGCATCCTGAAGGAGAATCCATGAAAAACTTACAATGCAAGCTGACGCGCAAGCGCTGGCTGGAGATCGGCGTGAGCGCGCTGCTGTTCGTGCTGATCATCGCGTGGGCGCTGGTCCTGGAATACACGGAGCCTGACCGCGAGGCGACTGCCGCGCGCAAGCGGTTTTTCGCCGTTGCGCGCGTCACGGACATTCTGGACGACAATGCAGAGACCCAGGACTGGACGGAGGGCCGCCGCATCGGCCAGCAGTATCTCGAGGTCGAGATCCTGAACGGCCCGTGGAAGGGCGAAACGCTTGAGGCGATCAACTATCTGACCATCTATACCAACGTCGACGCGAAGATCGGCACAAAGATCGTCGTCCGCCTCGATCTGGACGACGAGGGCGCGCCGTATATCATATCCATTCCGAATTATAACCGCGCCCCGGTGCTGCTCGGCCTGCTTGCCATATTTGCCGCGCTGCTCCTGCTGATCGGCCGGAAAAAGGGCCTTACGGCCCTGCTGGGGCTTTTGTATACGCTTGCGTGCGTCTGGTTCATTCAGGTACCCATGATCCTGCGCGGCGCGCAGCCGGTCGCGGTCACGGTCGTGCTTGTCGCGCTGACGACGGCGGCCTCCCTCCTGTTCCTGAACGGCTTCAGCCGCAAGACGCTCTGCGCCACGCTCGGCTGCATCGGCGGCGTGGCGGTGGCCGGCATTTTCGCCGCCCTGTGCGGGTCGATCTCGCCGCTCAACGGCTTCAACCTGCCGGAAGCGGAGGAACTGGTTTTGCGCGCGTCCGACCGGGGACTGAAGATCAGCGGTCTGTTCGTCAGCGGCATTCTCATCGCCTCGCTCGGCGCGGTCATGGACGTGGCCATGTCCATTGCCTCTGCCTGCTGGGAGCTGCGCGAGCTGAACCCCGATCTGCCGCGCAAGGCCCTGTTCCGCTCCGGCATGAACATCGGCCAGGACGCCATGGGCACCATGGCGAACACACTCATCCTTGCCTTCGCCGGTTCGAGCCTCAATACGCTCCTGCTGTTCCAGATCTTTGATTATCCCATGATCCAGATCTTCAACGCCGATTCCATCGCCATCGAGATCATCCGCGGCGTGGCCGGAACCATCGGCATCATCCTGACCGTCCCCCTCGTCGCCCTCCTGAGTGCCGAGATCATGGGGCCGAAGAAAAAAGCGTAAGCTGCAAAACAGAAGCGGCATTCCCGGGCCGGGAATGCCGCTTTCTGCGTCAAAACGTCGGATCGTTATCGGTGTGCGTCCGCCTGCACGCAATATGCCTCCTGCATCTTTTGCAGGACGGCTTCCTTTTTCGGGATGGACGGGATGGCGCCGGAAGCTTCGGTGGAGAGGCTTGCTGCGGCTGCCGCGTAGCGGGCCATATAGGCAAGATCGTCCCGCGTCAGCGCCTCCGGCGCTTTCCCAAGCTCCAAAAAGCGCGATACGGCGCTGCCGCCAAAGATATCGCCTGCTCCGGTCGTGTCAATGGGATGCACCTTCGGGCAGCCGCAGGAGAAGTCTGCCTGCTTATTTTTCAGCAGACACCCCTTCGGCCCCAGCGTGACCATGACGAGCTTCGCGCCCAGCGCCAGCACGCGCTCCGCGCCCTCCTCCGGGCTGCAGTCCCAGAGGAACTGCGTCTCCTCATCGCTGATCTTGACGATATCCGCCTGCGAAAGGCCCCAGAGGATCTGTTCCCTTGCCTCCTGCTCTGTTTTCCACAGCGGGGCGCGGTAATTGGGGTCGTAGGTGACGAGCCTGCCGTGCGCGCGGGCATAGGCCGCGGCCTTCTGCGTGGCCGTGCGGGCAGGCTCGTCCGTGCAGCTGAGCGAGCCGAAGTGGAACACGCGGCTTTCTGCCAGCATGGCCGGGTCGATCTCCTCCCAGCGCAGCTGTGTGTCCGCGCCGGGCTTGCGCGCGAAGGCGAACGAGCGGTCGCCGTGCGCGTCAAAGGTCACGAACGCAAGCGTCGTGAATGTATCGGGGCTGATCAGAATGCCGCGCGTGTCGATCCCGGCGCGGCGCATCGTGCCGGTCAGCAGATGGCCAAAGGTGTCGTCGCCGACCTTGGCGAGAAACGCGGTCTTCTTTCCATACGCGCTCAGCGCGGCAAGAAAATTGCCGGGCGCGCCGCCGGGGTTGGCGGCAAGAGTGGGGTAGCCGTTTTCGTCCTTCGCGCGTTCCGCAAGATCGACAAGCAGCTCGCCCAGCGCGATCACATCATACATAGGTCTGTCCTCCTGTGTTTTTTGTTATTTTACCATGAAAGCAGCCTGGACTCAACCGCCGCGGGCGAAAAAATGCGCGGCGCGTTCCGCCTTTACATTTGCGTGCGTATGTGGTAAAATTCTCAAAAGTGTGTGAAGCCAAGCTGAAGGAGGATGCGTCCATGCCGATGACAAACGCCGCTGAATATCTAGAGCGCACCGCCGCCCGCGTCCCGGACAAGGTCGCCTTTTCCGACGCCTCCGGCAGTCTGACCTTCGGGCAGCTGCTGACGCGTGCGCGGGCACTGGGAACCGTTCTGGCCGGGCTTCCGGGCTGTAAAAACGCGCCCGTGGCCGTGCTCACGGGGCGGACAGTGCAGAGCGTCGCGGCGCTGCAGGGCGTTTTGCAGAGTGGGAATTATTACGTCCCCATCGATGAGCAGATGCCGGAGGCGCGCATGCGCCGCATTCTCACGCAGGTGCATGCCCGCGCGATCGTCTTTTCGGAATCGAGCCGCCCGCAGGCGGAGCGGCTTGCGGACTGCGCGCCGCTCGTGTGTCTGGAGGAGGCGGAGAAGACCGCCCCGGACAATGCGCTTCTGCAGGCCCGGCGCGAGCAGATCATTGATCTGGATCCCGTGTACCTACTCTTCACCTCCGGCTCGACCGGCACGCCGAAGGGCATCGTCATCTCCCACCGCGCCATTCTGGATTTTACCGACTGGCTGACGGACTTCTGCGGCTATACGGAGCATGAGGTCTTCGGCAATCAGTCGCCGTTTTACTTTGACACCTCCTGCAAGGATCTGTACCAGACGCTGAAGCTCGGCGCGACGTGCGTGATTCTGGAGAAGAAATTCTTCGCGCTGCCGCTGTTTTTGCTGCAGGCGCTCGACCGGAACGGCGTGACCGCCGTGAACTGGGCGACGTCCGCGTTCCATCTGGCGGCAAGCTCCGGCGCGCTTGAAAAGTGCGTCCCGCACGCGCTGCGGAAGATCGTCGTCGGCGGCGAGGCGCTGCAGGCGCGGTACGTGAATATGTGGAAGCGCGCGATCCCGGAGGCGGAGCTTTATAATATGTATGGCCCGACGGAAACGACCGTCGACTGCGCAGCGCTGCACCTGACGCGCGCATACCGCGACGACGAGCCGATCCCCATCGGAAGGGCCTGCCGCAATATGCAGCTGCTGCTGTTAAAGGACGATCTGACCGAGGCAGCCCCCGGCGAGACGGGCGAGCTGTGCGTGCGCGGCTCCGGGCTTGCGGCGGGATATTTTGCCGACGCGGAAAAGACCGATGCAGCCTTTATCCAGAACCCGCTCTGCCCCGATTACCGCGACATTCTCTACCGCACGGGCGATATGGCCGTGCAGCGGGAGGACGGGAATTTCTATTTTCTTGCCCGCCGCGACGGGCAGATCAAGCACATGGGCTACCGCATTGAGCTGGGCGAAATTGAAACGGCGCTCTACAGTGTCGATGGCCTGCACGACGCCGTCTGCTTCTACGACGCAATGCGCGACAAGATCGTCTGCGTCTATGCGGGCAATCTGGACACCAATACACTTGCAAAGGCGCTGCGGACGGCGCTGCCGAAATATATGCTGCCGAACGTCTATGAAAAGCTGGACGCGCTGCCGCACAACGCGAACGGCAAGCTCGACCGCGCGGCGCTGAAGGAGCGTTTCCTTCATGCGCAGAGTTGAGAGCTGCGCGGCGCTTGCGCCGCTTCTGTCCGCGCAGCTGCGGCGCGGCGTGGTGACCAACTGCTTTTTATCCCCGGCAGACTACCAGCGCGAAATCGACGCCGGACTTTTTTACGAGGAAGGGAATGGCTTTCTGCTGCTGCTGCGGCAGCGGGCCGGATACCGGCTCCTGAACTTCTATCTGCACCCCGGTGCGAAGCTTTGCCTGCCTGGGCAGACGCTCCCGCTCGTCACGGAGCTGGCCTGCCGGGAAAAGGATCAAGCTGCCATGCGTCGGGCGCAGGACGCGCTGTGTGCGCTCGGTTTTGCGGAGTGCTTTCGCCGTCTGCGGCGTACGCGGGCGGCAATTCCTGTCCAGAATACCGCTGAGACTCCGGCAGAAGCTTCCTTTGAGGCTGTGCGGGCGTTTTTACTTGAACAGTTCGACCCGCTGACGGGCTGCATCCCGCCGGACGAGAAACTCCGACAGGCGGTCGGTGCCGGGCAGGCGCTGTGCCTCATGGATGCGGACGGAATTTCGGGCTTGCTGCACTACGCGCCCGGGCGGGCGCAGTGCGAGATCCGCCATCTGGCCGTCCGTGCAGACTGCCGGGGGCTTGGATGCGCCGGGCGGCTGCTGCGGCTGCTGGAGGCAAAGACCGGCGGGCAGAAATGCGCCGTCTGGGCGCGGGTGGGGAACGCCCCTGCCGAGCATTTCTATGAAAAAAATCAGTTTCAGCCGGACGGATGGCAGTCCGTTGTGCTGAGGCTGGGATAAAGGAGTTTTGACACTATGAGAAAGCAGATCATGGAGATCCTGACGGAGATTTGTCCGGGCATCGACTTTGAGAACGAAAAAGCCCTCATCGACGACGGCCTGATCGACTCGCTGGATATCGTCGCGGTCGTGACGGAGCTGATGGAGGCGTTTGACGTGGAGCTTGGCGTGGACGATCTGACGCCGGAAAACTTCAACAGCGTCGAAGCCATCGAGGAGCTCATCGAGAGCCGTCAGAGCTGAGATGTCCTTTGCCTCCCTGCCCTTTGTGGGGCTCGTCACGGCAGGCGTCGTGCTGTATTATCTGGTTCCGAAGCGGGCGCAGTGGGTCGTGCTGCTGCTGGCAAGCATGGTCTTTTACCTGGTTGGCGGCGGCAAAAGCGCCGTCTGGCTCGTGCTGGTCGCGGGACTCACGTGGCTGGCGGGACTGCTGCTTGAAAAGCAGAACGCGCGTCCCGCACCGGATAAGGCCGCAAAGGCCGCCGTGCGCCGCGCGAAAAAGCGCATCTGCGCGGCGTGTCTGGTTCTCTGCTTCGGGCTGTTATATCTCATGAAATACTGGAACTTCACGGCCTCTGCGCTGCCGTCCGCCCTCGGGGACAAGCTTCCCCGGTGGGATTTCGTCGTGCCGCTGGGCCTGTCGTATTTCATCTTCCAGAGCGTGGGCTATGTCATCGACGTTTACCGCGGAAAGCTCCCCGCGCAGAAAAATCCCTTAAAATACGGCCTGTTCGTCTCGTTCTTCCCGCAGATGGTGCAGGGCCCCATCAGCCGGTACGACCAGCTTGCCCCGCAGCTTTTAGCAGAGCGCAGTCTGGACTGGCGTGATCTCAAATTCGGCATCCAGCTTTGCCTCTGGGGGTATTTCAAAAAGCTTGTCATCGCCGACCGGGCCGCCGTGCTGGTCAACGCTGTCATCACGGAAAACTGCCCCTACGGCGGCGCGGTCATTGCCAGCGGCATTCTGTTCTACTGCATCCAGCTCTACTGCGATTTTTCCGGCGGCATCGATATTACGCGCGGTGTCGCGCGGATGTTCGGCATCGACATGGCCGAGAATTTCCGCCGCCCGATCTTCGCAATGTCCCTGACGGAATACTGGCGGCGCTGGCACATCACGCTCGGCGCGTGGATGCGCGACTATGTGTTTTACCCGCTGTCGCTGTCGAAAGCCTTCGGCAGACTCTCCCGCTGGGCCCGCACACACATCAGGGGCACGGGCGGCAAGATCTTTGCCACGTCGCTCGCGACGTTCATCGTCTATCTCATCATCGGCATCTGGCACGGGGCGAACTTCCGCTATATTGCCTTCGGCCTGTGGAACGGCGTGCTCATTACGGCCTCGCTCCTGCTGGAGCGGACGTTTTTGCGCTGGAAATCGGCGCTGCACATCAACGACAAGTCCGCCGCATGGCGCGTGTTCATGACGCTGCGCACGATGCTGCTGGTGTTCATCGGGCGGTATTTCACGCGCTCGCCGCGCCTGAGCTGCGTGCTCCGGTTCTTGAAGACAACCGTGCTGCATCCGCAGCCGTCACAGCTGCTCGACGGGACGCTTTTGTCGTTCGGCCTTGCGAAGACGGATTTTCTCGTGATCGCGCTGGGTCTGGCCGTTTTGCTGACGCTTGAGTGCTTGCAGGAGCGCGGCGTGCAGATCCGGGCGGCGCTGGAAAAGAGACCTGGCTTTGTGCAGTGGCTTGCCGTGACGGCGCTGCTGCTGGCCGTGCTGTTGCTCGGCGTGTTCCGGGCCGGGTATATCCCGTCGGGCTTTATCTATACGCAGTTCTGAGGCGGTGATCGAATGAGTTCAAAAAAATGGGTGCTGGTCTTTCTCGTGACCGTCCTTGTGCTGGCCGCGCTGCTGGCGGCGCTGAATCTTGCCGCCGATCCCTTCGGCGCGTTCGGGGACAGGCTGCTGTCCTGGTTCTCCTACGACGAGACGAATAACCCGCGCGTGGCAAAGTTCAGCTATCTCGAACAGCACCACGACGAATACGATTCCTATATCCTCGGCTGCTCGTCCACCAGCTCGTTCCCGGTAGACGCGTTCAACGAGGCGTATGACGCAAGCTTTTACAATCTCATCATGTACGGCGCGGATATGCGCGACTGCGAAAAGATCGCGCGGTATCTGATTGAACATTACGAGGTCAAAAACCTCATTCTGAACGTCTATCTCGACAACGGTCTGACCTACGACGAGGAATCCGACCGGCTGACGAAGAACCTCCACTATAAGGAAGACCCGGACACGTCCGTGCTGTCCTATTACACGCGTTATCTCTTCGCCGACCCGCGCTATGCGCTGGCCAAGCTGAACGCGCTGCGCACGGACACCATTCTGCCGCAGACGTTCGACGTGTTTGACGAGCGGACAGGCTGCTATGACAAGCGTGTGCGCGACGCAGAGCCGATCGGCAGCGAGGAGCGTTATCTCGAAAGCTACCCCGTCTTCGCCGACTATCCGCACCAGACGCTCTCGCTTCCGTACACGGAGCAGTGTATGCAGAGCGTCGCGGCGATCAAGACCCTGTGCGAGGAAGCGGGTGTGAACCTCACCGTCGCGGCCGGGCCGGTATATGCTGAGTATCTGAAAAATTATGAACCGGAAACCGTCGCGCAGTTTTACCGCTCGCTGGCACAGGTCACGCCGTTCTGGGATTTTTCGTCCAGCAGCGTCAGCTGCGAGATGCGCTATTTCTACGACGGCACGCACTTCCGCAACAACGTCGGCGAGATGATCTGCGCCCGCATGACAGGCAGGACAGATCTCTGGATCCCGGACGATTTCGGAACGTATGTGACCGCCGACACCCCGGAGGATTATTTTTTGAACGCCCTGTCGCCGAAACCACTTTCACAGGACGAGATCAGCACGCAGGTGCCCATACTCATGTACCACCATCTGTCCGAGGACGTGACGAACAGCGAAATGGTGTCCCCGGAGCAGTTTGAGGCGCAGATCCGGGCGCTTTCCGAGGCCGGGTATACCGGCGTCTCGTTCGACGAGCTGCAGGCATATGTCCTGCGGGGCGAGCCGCTTCCTGAGAAGCCGGTCGTCATTACCTTTGACGACGGGTACAGGAGCAATTACACGCTGGCTTATCCGATTTTGCAGAAATACGGCATGAAGGCGACGATCTTCGCCGTCGGCGTTTCGTTCGGAACGGATCATTACAAGGATACGGACTATGCCATCACGCCGCACTTCGGCGCGGCAGAGGCGGCGGAAATGACCGCGTCCGGCCTCATTTCCATCCAGAGCCATACCTACGACATGCACCAGTGGCCGCCGTATGAGACAGGCTCCGCCGTGCGGGAGAACATTCTTCAGCTTCCCGGCGAAAGCGAGGAGGCCTATGTGCAGGCGCTGACGGAGGACTTCACGCGCAGCCGTGCGCTGTTAGAGGCTGCGACCGGCCGGCCGGTCGACGTGCTGGCGTACCCTGCGGGGCAGTATTCCACGCTCACGCAGGTCACGCTTCAGTCTCTCGGCGTGCACGTGACGCTCTCGACCAACCCGGGCGTCAACACCGTCGTCAAGGGCCTGCCGCAGACGCTTTACGCCATGCTCCGCTTCGGCATTACGGAGGATGTCTCGCCGGAGGCGCTGCTGGATATGATCCGGTAAAACAGGAGAAGCCGGCTGTGTTTTATGATACAGCGCTTCCAGCTTGCCTGTAGGGGCGGACGACTCTGTCCGCCCGCACGGAATACAACCGCTGGCTGGAGTTTTGCGGCGAATTCGTACGCGCCTTCCGCTTTGACTGTAGGGGCCGATGCCCACATCGGCCCGTGAGGCAGTTACGAATTCGCCGAAGATTTTCGTAAAAACGGTGCGCTCTGCCGGGCCGATGTGGGCATCGGCCCCTACAAACGTGTTGGGAAGCGCATACGGATTCGCCTTGGGTTTCCGGAAAAAGCCACTGCTTCCAGCGAGCCGACAGAGTCGTCGGCCCCTACAGACGCTGTGTACTTGCTTCGCTTTATGAAAATCGGTTTTTGATTTGCAGAGAAGGCCGCCCGCCGGGCAGCCTTCTTTTCCTTTGAAATACATATATTCCTATATAAACATGTGTAAAAAGCAAACCTTCATAAAAAATTTTAGGCAGGCAAAAATTTTGTTTGACATCTGCTTTTCATGTGGTATGATGGTAGCAGAAGACGTCTGCACGGCAGACGCCGCAGATCAGAAAGAATAATAAATAAATAAATAAATGGGAGGTACCCTGCGTTTATGAATTATGATGCTATCAAGAAGGCTGCCGAAGGCTACCGGGCTGACATGGCAAAGTTCCTCCGCGACATGATTGCGATCCCGTCCGAGTCCTGCGAGGAAGAGGGCGTCGTCAAGCGCATCGCCGCTGAGATGGAAAAGCTGGGCTATGACAAGGTCGAGTTCGACAAGCTCGGCAACGTCATCGGCTGGATGGGCACTGGCGACAAGATCATCGCCATCGACTCCCATATCGATACCGTCGGCATCGGCAACCGCGAGAACTGGACCGCTGATCCCTACACCGGCTACGAGACCGACGAGATCATCTACGGCCGCGGCGGCTCCGACCAGGAGGGCGGCATGGCCTCTGCTACCTACGGCGCGAAGATCATGAAGGATCTGAACCTCATTCCCGAGGGCTACAAGATCATGGTCGTCGGCTCCGTGCAGGAGGAGGACTGCGACGGTATGTGCTGGCAGTCCATTGTCAACGAATACTTTAACGGCCCCGAGGACGCACGCAGCAAGGTCGAGTTCGTCATCTCCACCGAGCCGACCGACGGCGGCATCTACCGCGGCCATCGCGGCAGAATGGAGATCCGCGTCGATATGCACGGCGTTTCCTGCCACGGCTCCGCTCCGGAGCGCGGCGACAACGCGATCCACAAGATGGCTGAGGTCATCCTGAACGTCCGCGATCTCAACGAGAACGACGCTGCCGACGACAAGGAGATCAAGGGCCTTGTCAAGATGCTCGACCCGAAGTACAACCCCGAGCATTACGAAGACGCCCGCTTCCTCGGCCGCGGCACCTGCACCACCAGCCAGATCTTCTATACCTCCCCGTCCCGCTGCGCAGTTGCGGACTCCTGCTCCATCTCCATCGACCGCCGCATGACGGCCGGCGAGACCTACCAGTCCTGCCTGAAGGAGATCGAGGATCTGCCCGCCTGCAAGAAGTATGCCAAGGACGTCAAGGTCTCCATGTATATGTACGACCGTCCCGCATGGACCGGCCACGTCTATGAGACCGAGTGCTTCTTCCCGACCTGGATCAACAAGGCCTCCGCGCCGCACGTCCAGGCTCTGGTCGACGCGCACCATGCCCTGTGGGGCGAGAACCGTCTGTGGGCCGACGAGACTGCCAAGGCCAAGCGCGAGGGCCGTCCGCTGACCGACAAGTGGACCTTCTCCACCAACGGCGTTTCCATCCAGGGCCGCTACGGCATCCCCTGCGTTGGCTTCGGCCCCGGCGCCGAGTCTCAGGCACACGCCCCCAACGAGATCACCTGGAAGCAGGATCTGGTCGTCTGCGCCGCGCTGTACGCAGCTGTTCCCATGCTCTATAAGCCCGAGAACAAGGACGGCTCCGCCACCTCCTTCCGTCAGGAGCTCACCGGCAACGACATCAAGTAAAAATCCAATGCTGTAGGGGCGGATGCCTTTGTCCGCCCGGCACATCAGAAAGAAATACGCATACTATATATTTTAAGGAGAAAGAACATGAGCAAAACTGTTGAACTGGCAAGACATCTTGAGAAGCTCCACATCAACAATATGTATAAGACCGACTTCTACTGGACCTGGGACAAGACCGACGACGAGATCGACGCTGTCTTTACCGTAGCCGACGCTCTGCGCGATCTGCGTGAGCGCAACAAGTCCACGAAGATCTTCAACTCCGGTCTGGGCATCTCCCTGTTCCGCGACAACTCCACCCGTACCCGCTTCTCCTTCGCCTCCGCCTGCAACTTCCTCGGCCTCGAGGAGCAGGTCCTCGACGAGAAGAAGTCCCAGATCGCCCATGGCGAAACGGTCCGTGAGACGGCCAACATGGTCTCCTTCATGGCCGACGTCATCGGCATCCGCGACGATATGTACATCCATCAGGGCCATGAGTACCAGAAGACGTTCATGGACGCTCTGGAAGAGGGCTACCGCGACGGCATTCTTGAGCAGCGTCCGACGCTCGTCAACCTGCAGTGCGACGTCGACCATCCGACGCAGTGCATGGCCGATATGCTGCATGTCATCCACTACTTCGGCGGCGTTGAGAACCTGAAGGGCAAGAAGGTTGCCATGACCTGGGCCTACAGCCCCAGCTACGGCAAGCCGCTGTCCGTCCCGCAGGGCGTTATCGGCCTGTTCACCCGCTTCGGCATGGACGTCACGCTGGCCCATCCGGAAGGATACGACCTGATCCCGGATGTCGTTGAGGTTGCTAAAAACAATGCTAAAGCCTCCGGTGGTAGCTTCCGTCAGGTCACCAGCATGGAAGAAGCCTTCAAAGACGCAGACATCGTTTATCCGAAGTCATGGGCACCTTACAAAGTGATGGAAGAGCGTACTGAATTGCTGCGTGCGAACGATCACGAAGGCTTAAAAGCACTGGAAAAACAGTGTCTGGCACAGAACGCGCAACACAAAGACTGGCATTGTACTGAAGAGATGATGGAACTGACCCGTGATGGCGAAGCCCTGTACATGCACTGCCTGCCAGCTGATATCAGCGGCGTATCCTGCAAAGAAGGTGAAGTGACTGAAGGCGTATTCGAAAAATACCGTATCGCTACCTACAAAGAAGCCAGCTGGAAGCCTTATATCATCGCCGCGATGATCCTGTCCCGTAAATACGCCAAACCAGGTGCACTGCTCGAGCAACTGCTGAAAGAAGCGCAAGAACGCGTGAAATAACCCCTCGGGCCGATCAGCTGGTCGGCCCTCTATTTCCAGAGGCCAAAAGGATAGGATATGTCCGTTTTCTCATTGAAGATTGATATCGCCGATAACAAATTTTTCAACGGCGAAACATCACCGCTTTTTTCGCAAAGCCAGGCAAAACTGGCACGCCAGTTCCACCAGAAAATTGCTGGTTATCGCCCAACACCGCTTTGTGCGCTGGACGATCTCGCAAACCTGTTTGGTGTAAAGAAAATTCTCGTCAAAGACGAATCAAAACGATTCGGTCTGAATGCCTTCAAAATGCTCGGCGGTGCGTACGCCATCGCTCAATTATTGTGTGAAAAATATCATCTTGATATCGAAACGCTGTCATTTGAGCACCTGAAAAATGCCATCGGCGAAAAAATGACTTTCGCGACTACCACCGACGGCAACCACGGGCGCGGTGTGGCATGGGCAGCACAGCAACTCGGACAGAATGCGGTGATTTACATGCCGAAAGGTTCTGCTCAGGAACGCGTTGACGCCATTCTAAACCTCGGTGCCGAGTGCATCGTCACGGATATGAACTATGACGATACCGTTCGCCTGACCATGCAACACGCGCAGCAGCACGGCTGGGAAGTGGTACAGGACACGGCATGGGAAGGCTACACCAAAATCCCAACCTGGATCATGCAAGGCTACGCAACACTGGCGGATGAAGCCGTCGAGCAAATGCGTGAAATGGGCGTCACCCCGACACACGTTCTGCTACAAGCCGGTGTCGGTGCAATGGCCGGTGGTGTGCTGGGTTATCTGGTCGACGTCTATAGCCCGCAAAATCTGCACAGCATTATTGTTGAACCTGACAAAGCTGACTGTATTTATCGCTCCGGCGTCAAAGGCGACATCGTCAACGTTGGCGGTGATATGGCCACCATCATGGCGGGCCTGGCCTGCGGCGAACCTAACCCACTGGGCTGGGAAATCCTACGTAACTGCGCCACCCAATTCATCTCCTGCCAGGACAGCGTTGCCGCATTAGGTATGCGCGTGCTGGGTAATCCGTATGGCAACGACCCGCGCATCATCTCCGGTGAATCCGGCGCTGTCGGTTTGGGCGTTCTCGCAGCGGTTCATTATCACCCGCAACGTCAAAGCCTGATGGAAAAACTGGCGCTGAACAAAGATGCCGTGGTGCTGGTTATCAGCACTGAAGGCGACACCGACGTGAAGCACTACCGCGAAGTTGTCTGGGAAGGCAAACACGCTGTAGCACCTTAATCACCCTATTGGAACTGCTCCCTGCAAAACGGGGAGTAAAAAATCTGGAGAAAAATAATGGCTAAGAATATTCCATTCAAACTGATTCTTGAAAAAGCAAAAGATTACCAGGCAGACATGACTCGCTTCCTGCGCGATATGGTTGCTATTCCCAGTGAAAGCTGCGACGAGAAACGCGTAGTACATCGTATTAAAGAAGAGATGGAAAAAGTCGGCTTCGATAAAGTTGAAATCGACCCAATGGGCAACGTTCTCGGTTATATCGGCCACGGCCCGCGTCTGGTGGCAATGGACGCTCATATCGATACAGTCGGCATTGGCAACATCAAAAACTGGGACTTCGATCCGTATGAAGGCATGGAAACCGACGAGCTGATCGGTGGTCGTGGTACTTCCGACCAGGAAGGCGGCATGGCGTCTATGGTATATGCCGGAAAAATCATTAAAGATCTCGGTCTGGAAGATGAATATACCCTGCTGGTCACCGGTACTGTGCAGGAAGAAGACTGCGACGGTCTGTGCTGGCAATACATTATTGAACAATCCGGCATTCGCCCGGAATTTGTGGTCAGTACCGAACCAACCGACTGCCAGGTATACCGTGGTCAACGCGGTCGTATGGAAATTCGCATTGATGTTCAGGGTGTTAGCTGCCACGGTTCGGCACCAGAACGTGGTGATAACGCCATTTTCAAAATGGGTCCAATTCTTGGCGAATTACAGGAACTGTCTCAACGTCTGGGCTATGACGAATTCCTCGGCAAAGGTACGCTGACTGTTTCTGAAATCTTCTTCACCTCCCCAAGTCGTTGCGCTGTAGCAGACAGCTGCGCAGTTTCAATCGACCGTCGTCTGACCTGGGGCGAAACCTGGGAAGGCGCGCTGGACGAGATCCGCGCTCTACCTGCAGTACAGAAAGCTAACGCGGTTGTTTCTATGTACAACTACGACCGCCCGTCCTGGACTGGCCTGGTTTACCCAACCGAATGCTACTTCCCGACCTGGAAAGTGGAAGAAGATCACTTCACCGTTAAAGCACTGGTGAATGCTTATGAAGGGCTGTTTGGTAAAGCGCCTGTCGTTGATAAGTGGACCTTCTCAACTAACGGCGTATCCATCATGGGTCGCCACGGCATTCCGGTCATCGGTTTTGGCCCTGGTAAAGAACCTGAAGCGCACGCGCCAAACGAAAAAACCTGGAAATCTCACCTGGTAACTTGTGCCGCTATGTACGCTGCAATCCCATTAAGCTGGCTGGCAACCGAATAATTACTCTTCACTTATTCCCCCTCCGGTTTACCGGAGGGTTTTTGGAGTTTGCTATGCGCGTATTGATAAAAAACGGCATTGTTGTTAATGCAGATGGACAGGCGAAGCAGGATTTGCTGATTGAAAGCGGGATTGTTCGCCAGTTGGGTACCGATATTTCGCCGCAACTCCCTTGCGAAGAAATTGATGCCTCTGGCTGTTACGTTTTCCCTGGCGGCGTGGATGTCCATACGCATTTCAATATTGATGTCGGCATCGCGCGCAGTTGTGATGATTTTTTTACCGGTACCCGCGCTGCTGCGTGTGGCGGTACAACAACCATTATTGACCATATGGGATTTGGCCCAAATGGCTGCCGGTTACGCCATCAACTGGAAGTTTATCGCGGTTATGCCGCCCACAAAGCAGTCATCGACTACAGCTTTCACGGTGTCATTCAACATATTAATCACGCTATCCTCGACGAAATTCCGATGATGGTTGAGGAAGGACTGAGCAGTTTTAAACTCTATTTAACCTATCAATATAAACTCAACGATGATGAAGTGTTGCAGGCATTACGCCGCTTGCATGAGTCCGGCGCGCTGACCACCGTACACCCGGAAAATGACGCAGCTATCGCCAGCAAGCGGGCGGAGTTTATCGCCGCAGGGTTAACCGCGCCGCGTTATCATGCCTTGAGTCGACCTCTGGAATGCGAAGCGGAAGCCATCGCCCGCATGATTAACCTGGCACAAATTGCCGGTAACGCCCCGCTCTATATCGTGCACCTGTCTAACGGCTTAGGTCTGGATTATCTGCGTCTTGCCCGTGCGAATCACCAGCCAGTCTGGGTTGAAACCTGCCCACAATATCTCCTGTTGGACGAACGCAGTTACGATACAGAAGATGGCATGAAGTTCATTCTTAGCCCACCGCTGCGTAACGTACGCGAGCAGGACAAACTGTGGTGTGGCATCAGCGATGGTGCGATTGACGTGGTGGCAACCGATCACTGCACCTTCTCGATGGCTCAACGCCTGCAAATTTCTAAAGGCGATTTCAGCCGCTGCCCAAATGGCTTACCCGGTGTGGAGAACCGCATGCAACTGCTGTTCTCCAGTGGCGTGATGACGGGACGTATCTCACCGGAGCGTTTTGTTGAGTTAACCAGTGCAATGCCCGCCAGGTTGTTTGGCCTGTGGCCGCAAAAAGGATTATTAGCGCCCGGTTCCGATGGCGACGTGGTGATTATAGACCCACGTCAGAGCCAACAAATTCAGCATCGCCATCTCCACGACAACGCTGACTACTCGCCATGGGAGGGGTTTACCTGTCAGGGCGCGATTGTCAGAACCTTATCCCGTGGTGAAACGATTTTCTGCGACGGCACCTTTACAGGCAAAGCCGGGCGAGGTCGTTTCCTGCGACGCAAACCGTTTGTCCCTCCCGTGCTCTAACCACTGCCAGGGATCTATACACAATCAAGAATGATGAGTGAGGAAAAATGAGTAAGAAAATTGTTCTCGCCCTGGGCGGGAATGCGCTGGGCGATGACCTGGCTGGGCAAATGAAAGCGGTAAAAATTACTTCTCAGGCAATTGTTGATTTAATTGCCCAGGGACATGAGGTCATCGTCACTCATGGCAACGGGCCACAGGTGGGCATGATTAACCAGGCCTTTGAAGCTGCAGCAAAAACTGAAGCGCACTCGCCAATGCTGCCGATGTCTGTCTGTGTTGCCTTAAGCCAGGGTTATATTGGTTACGATCTACAAAACGCCTTAAGAGAAGAACTGCTTTCTCGTGGCATTAATAAACCTGTAGCAACGCTGGTTACCCAGGTCGAAGTCGATGCTAACGATCCGGCATTCCTCAACCCGACCAAGCCGATCGGTTCGTTCTTTACCGAGCAAGAAGCAGAGCTACTGACAAAACAGGGTTACACTCTGAAAGAAGATGCGGGTCGCGGCTATCGTCGTGTCGTTGCTTCGCCAAAACCGGTTGATATCATTGAAAAAGAAACGGTTAAAGCTCTGGTAGATGCCGGACAGGTGGTGATCACCGTTGGCGGTGGTGGTATCCCTGTTATTCGTGAAGGTAACCATCTGCGTGGTGCCAGCGCGGTTATCGATAAAGACTGGGCCAGCGCCCGTTTAGCAGAAATGATCGATGCCGATATGCTGATCATTCTGACTGCGGTAGAAAAAGTGGCCATTAACTTCGGAAAAGAGAATGAACAGTGGCTCGATCGCCTGTCGTTAAGTGATGCTGAACGCTTTATCGAAGAAGGTCATTTTGCGAAAGGTTCTATGCTGCCTAAAGTGGAAGCTGCCGCCTCGTTTGCTCGCTCTCGCGCAGGTCGTGAAGCACTGATTACCGTATTGAGCAAAGCGAAAGAAGGGATTGAAGGCAAAACCGGAACGGTGATTTGTCAGTAATTTAAAGGCCGGATGGGTAATACCATCCGGCCATTTTCATTTAAGCCACTTCCAGCACTTCTTTTGTCGCTTTAACGCCCTGATGCATCAACATCATTAACGCCTCAAGTACGCCGCCGCCAATCGCCCGGGCTTTATCAGAAACGCTGGTGAAATCAGCCGTTTCACCACGAGGATCGATATCACCAATTTTAAAACCACCGACCACGGCCAGTCCGTCGTTCAACAAGCCACGCACCATCCCCGTCAACGGTGCTTTAATTTCATGCTCACCAATCCAGGCAATGACATCGCCCTCTTTCACCAGATCGCCTAATTTCACGTTGGATCGCATAATGCCTGCAACAGGAGCACGGATCACTCGTCGGGTGGTATGCCCCATAATATTGCCGGGAACACCGGTATTCTCCTGCGCACAACCTGAGTAAATCACCTGACCGAGCCAGTGCCCGCGATTTGTTTCAATTACCGCATGACAATCCTTCCCTGCAGTAAAGCCCGGCCCAAGCGCGATTGTTACTGGTGCCATATCTGCCCGCGTTCCCAAATTCTGTTTCGCCAGAATAGCGTCCACCACGCAAAGCGGTTTCAGTTCATCAAACAATGAACAGGTGGGATCTACCATCACAGGGATAAATCCGCGTTCGGTAAGTTTCATCGCTTCCGCAGAGCTGGTTGCCAGGCGGGCGGTGACGCCTTCGACCGTCATTTCGCCATCGAACACGGCCTGGGCAAACGCCACGGTACAACGAATCACTGTCGGTTTTTCCACTTCCAACATGATCACTTTAAAACCCGCATGATACAGACGTAGCGCTACACCACTGGCGATATCCCCCGCACCGCGAATCACCACCAGCTGGTGTCCGGAAGGATGAGAAGGCTTCATCATCAACCCACCCGGCGCGTTATTTTTCACCTGTAATATTTCTGCCAGCACGCTAATGGCGATCTCCTGCGGCGTTTCCGCACCTATGTTGTAACCAACGGGCGCATGTAAACGGGCAATATGTTCTTCAGCCACGCCTTTCTCACGCAATTGGCGCAGGAAAAGCTGAACCTTGCGGCGACTTGCCAGCAACCCCAGCCATGCAATGGGTTGTTCAATGAGTTTGTCGAGGGCTTCACGATCCTGATTATTCGTGGCAATCAGGACAAAATTATCAGGGCGAATATCCAGTGCTTCCACTGCCGCACCAAACGACTCAGCATGGAGAAGCGTGGTTGATGGTGGGAATAGTTCAGGATTGAGGCTTTCGCGATAAATATCAGCAACGGCGATATCAAATCCTAATAGCGCCGCACTCTGGGCTATCGCCCGGTTGACATGCCCCGCACCAATCAACACCAGACGTGGACGCATACCATGGACGCTGATAAATACTGACATTGCACCTCCACAATCTGACCCGACAGCATCCGCACCGTTACGAGCCATACGTCCATGGAATAATCGCGGCTTACGTTCCTGCAATGCCTGAAGCGACTCTTCAATCACCTTCCGTTCAACCATTCCGCCACCAATTGTACCGACGATAGAACCATCGGCGCGCACTAACATTTGTGCAGAATGGCGGGGGGTTGAGCCTCGGCTATCAACAATTTGCGCCATCGCAAACGGACAATTTTGCTCTTCGAGTTTTGCAGCCTCTGTGAAAATATTCATACCAACCTCAATGGATATCCTTTCAGTAACCCGGAATACCCGGGCCGCTAATTCACAAATCTGCGCGCGATTGCAGGATGTTCTTGTATATCGCCCAGCCAGATTGCCTCTACGTTGTGTTGTTGCAGCGGTTGAAGGAGCTCGCTTTGCGCAATCGCATTCTCACATTGAGAAAAACGGTTAATGAACCAGACTCGCCGACAACCTTGCGGTACGTTTTTAAACGCCCCCTGAGGGTGGCGAACCAGCGCAACGAGATCGCTCAGTTGCAAGGGTGCATCAGGTGTTAACCCAGTAATATCAGCAAACTGCGACCAGCGATGGACATTTTCTGTGCTCACTTTCGCACCCAAAATATGTCCTCCCATCACAGCAATCACGCAGCAACTGCTTTTAGGTATGCAAGGTTCGTGCTCATCAGGCGCTTTTAACGGCATTCCACGCGAGCCATCTGCCTCAATGAGAATTACGTCACACTCTGGTCGTTGTACCAGTGCATCAATCGCTTCTGGCGTAAATCCCTGCACTTTTCCCTGGTTCGCTTTCCAGCAGTGAAAACAAAATGAAATGGGGGATATAAAAGACGCATGAGGAAGCATGGCGGGATCACGACAGAAAACCACGGGCCAGTGAGATGTTGGCATAAACATATGTGTCGTCGTAGTGATTAATACACGCCTGCCACTCGCCTGGAACAGTTCTGCCAGCCAAAAAAGCAAGCTGGTTTTCCCCCCAGCACCAACAATAGAAATCACAGTGGGACGTTTCTGCGCGCCTAAATCAATGAATAATGCCGATGGGTCAATTATACTTTTCACGCGTCTTTATGGACCTCTCTGGGATAAATTACCCTCAACGTAATCCATCAGGAAGTAACGCAATTATCAGGCGTTATTAGCTCCTGTAAATAATGGAATCACTATGTCAGCCATCGACTGTATAATTACCGCCGCAGGATTATCATCAAGAATGGGGCAATGGAAAATGATGTTACCCTGGCAACAGGGAACAATTCTTGATACAAGTATCAAAAATGCGTTGCAGTTTTGTAGCCGAATTATTTTAGTCACCGGCTATCGTGGTAATGAACTGCACGAACGTTATGCGAACCAGAGCAATATCACTATTATCCACAACCCAGATTATGCGCAGGGTTTACTGACATCAGTAAAGGCCGCAGTACCCGCGGTGCAAACAGAACATTGTTTTCTCACCCACGGAGATATGCCAACCCTCACCATCGATATTTTTAGAAAAATCTGGTCGTTACGAAATGATGGCGCAATACTGCCACTCCATAATGGCATCCCCGGCCATCCGATTTTAGTGTCAAAACCATGCCTGATGCAGGCAATCCAGCGACCCAATGTCACCAATATGCGTCAGGCACTCCTTATGGGAGAACATTATTCCGTCGAAATAGAAAATGCAGAAATAATTTTAGATATTGATACTCCGGACGACTTTATTACAGCGAAGAAAAGGTATACTGAAATTTAGAAAACGTAGCTAAACGATTGCGTTCAAATATCTAATCCCTCCAGCACTCTTTATCATAATGATAAGGAATCACTGATTTTGAGAAAAGAGAAAAAGTGATAAATGGGCTGGCAATAATAATTTTCAGGAGTGATTTTAATTCTCATTTGGCACCTGTGAGTTCATTCACAAAAAGCCATTAAGTTTCGAGCCGCCTCACATTTTTTTATATTTCCCGCCAAACCTGGCAAGAGTGGTGCGATTGTTGCTCTATCCCCCTAAACCACCGGATTTCTCAACACCGGTCACTCAATGATATCTGTATAAGCTAAGGAGAGGGTTATGGGGGATATTATGCGTCCCATTCCGTTTGAGGAACTTTTGACGCGCATATTTGATGAATACCAACAACAACGCTCAATCTTTGGTATTCCCGAGCAACAGTTTTACTCACCCGTAAAAGGTAAAACTGTTAGCGTCTTCGGTGAAACCTGTGCCACTCCCGTCGGCCCTGCCGCTGGCCCGCACACGCAACTTGCGCAAAACATCGTCACCTCCTGGCTGACTGGCGGACGCTTCATCGAACTAAAAACCGTCCAAATTCTTGACCGCCTGGAGCTGGAAAAGCCCTGTATCGATGCCGAAGACGAGTGCTTTAACACCGAATGGTCTACCGAATTTACCCTGCTTAAAGCCTGGGATGAATACCTCAAAGCCTGGTTTGCCCTGCACCTTCTCGAAGCGATGTTCCAGCCTTCTGATTCCGGTAAATCGTTCATCTTTAATATGAGCGTCGGTTACAACCTCGAAGGTATTAAGCAACCGCCGATGCAGCAGTTCATCGACAATATGATGGACGCATCTGACCATCCGAAATTCGCTCAATACCGCGATGCACTTAATAAGCTACTCCAGAATGAGGCATTTTTAGCCCGCCACGGATTGCAGGAAAAACGCGAAAGCTTGCAAGCCTTACCCGCTCGCATCCCCACCAGCATGGTACAAGGGGTTACCCTCTCCACCATGCACGGCTGTCCTCCGCATGAAATCGAAGCCATTTGCCGCTACATGCTGGAAGAAAAAGGGCTCAACACCTTTGTGAAACTCAACCCGACCTTACTGGGGTACGCGCGTGTTCGTGAGATCCTCGATGTCTGCGGTTTCGGTTACATCGGCTTAAAAGAAGAGTCATTTGATCACGACCTCAAGCTGACGCAAGCGCTGGAAATGCTGGAACGCCTGATGGCACTGGCAAAAGAAAAATCACTCGGCTTTGGCGTAAAACTGACTAACACTCTCGGCACCATTAATAACAAAGGCGCACTGCCTGGTGAAGAGATGTATATGTCAGGCCGTGCGCTGTTCCCGCTCTCCATCAACGTTGCAGCAGTTCTCTCTCGCGCCTTTGACGGCAAACTGCCCATTTCTTATTCCGGTGGTGCCAGTCAGCTGACTATCCGCGATATTTTTGATACTGGTATTCGCCCTATTACTATGGCAACCGACCTGCTGAAACCTGGCGGCTATCTGCGCTTAAGTGCCTGCATGCGCGAGCTGGAAGGCTCCGACGCCTGGGGACTTGACCATGTTGACGTCGAACGACTGAACAGACTGGCAGCAGACGCGTTAACCATGGAATACACCCAGAAACACTGGAAGCCAGAAGAGCGTATTGAAGTGGCTGAAGACCTGCCGCTGACCGATTGCTACGTTGCCCCCTGTGTTACTGCCTGCGCTATCAAGCAAGATATTCCGGAATACATCCGTCTGCTTGGCGAACACCGCTATGCCGACGCGCTGGAACTCATCTATCAACGCAACGCCCTGCCCGCCATTACCGGTCATATTTGCGATCACCAGTGCCAATACAACTGTACCCGCCTGGATTACGACAGTGCGCTGAATATCCGCGAACTGAAAAAAGTCGCGCTGGAAAAAGGTTGGGAGGAATATAAGCAACGCTGGCACAAACCAGCCGGTTCTGGTTCACGCCATCCGGTTGCCGTGATTGGTGCAGGTCCGGCGGGTCTGGCCGCAGGTTACTTCCTTGCCAGAGCGGGCCATCCGGTTACGCTGTTTGAACGCGAAGCCAATGCGGGCGGCGTGGTGAAAAATATCATTCCTCAGTTCCGTATTCCTGCAGAGTTAATTCAGCACGATATCGATTTTGTTGCCGATCACGGCGTGAAATTTGAGTACGGTTGCTCACCCGATTTGACCGTTGAACAGTTAAAAAATCAGGGCTTCCACTATGTTCTGATTGCCACCGGTACCGATAAAAATAGCGGTGTGAAACTGGCGGGCGACAACCAAAATGTCTGGAAATCACTCCCCTTCCTGCGTGAATACAACAAGGGCACCACACTCAAGCTGGGCAAACATGTGGTCGTTGTCGGGGCGGGTAACACCGCAATGGACTGCGCTCGTGCGGCGTTACGCGTTCCAGGCGTAGAAAAAGCAACGGTCGTTTACCGTCGTTCACTGCAAGAGATGCCAGCATGGCGCGAAGAGTATGAAGAAGCGTTGCACGACGGCGTGGAGTTCCGTTTCCTGAATAATCCGGAACGTTTCGATGCTGATGGCACCTTAACCTTGCGCGTTATGTCGCTTGGCGAACCTGATGAGAAAGGTCGTCGCCGTCCGGTTGAAACCAACGAAACAGTAACACTGCATGTAGACAGCCTGATCACCGCCATTGGTGAACAGCAGGATACTGAAGCCCTGAATGCGATGGGCGTGCCGCTGGACAAAAACGGCTGGCCAGACGTCGACCATAATGGCGAAACGCGTCTGAGTGACGTCTTTATGATCGGCGACGTACAGCGCGGACCATCCTCCATTGTCGCTGCTGTCGGAACCGCGCGTCGGGCGACCGATGCCATCCTGAGTCGGGAAAATATCCGTTCCCACCAGAACGATAAATACTGGAATAACGTCAATCCGGCGGAAATCTATCAACGTAAAGGCGATATCTCTGTCACTCTGGTGAACAGTGACGATCGTGATGCGTTTGTCGCGCAGGAAGCCGCTCGCTGCCTTGAATGTAACTACGTTTGCAGCAAGTGTGTGGATGTCTGCCCGAACCGCGCCAACGTATCCATTACGGTCCCAGGCTTCCAGAACCGTTTCCAGACGCTGCACCTCGACGCTTACTGTAACGAATGTGGCAACTGCGCCCAATTCTGCCCGTGGAACGGTAAACCGTACAAAGACAAAATCACCGTCTTCAGCCTGTCGCAAGACTTTGATAACAGCAGCAACCCAGGCTTCCTTGTGGAAGATTGCCGGGTACGCGTACGTCTGAATAACCAAAGCTGGGTGTTAAACATCGACAGCGAAGGTCAGTTCAACAACGTACCACCGGAGCTGAACGATATGTGCCGTATCATCAGCCATGTCCACCAGCATCATCATTATCTGCTGGGCCGCGTGGAGGTGTAATCATGTTGATTCTGAAGAATGTCACCGCAGTGCAGTTACACCCGGCGAAAGTGCAGGAAGGCGTTGATATCGCCATCGAAAATGATGTGATTGTCGCTATCGGCGATGCCCTGACGCAACGCTACCCCGATGCCAGCTACAAAGAGATGCATGGTCGGATTGTGATGCCGGGAATTGTCTGCTCGCATAACCATTTTTACTCGGGGCTTTCCCGCGGAATTATGGCAAACATCGCCCCCTGCCCGGATTTCATCTCAACGCTGAAAAATCTCTGGTGGCGGCTCGATCGCGCCCTTGATGAAGAGTCGCTCTATTACAGCGGACTGATTTGTTCCCTGGAAGCGATTAAGAGCGGATGTACATCGGTTATCGATCACCATGCCTCTCCAGCCTATATCGGCGGGTCGCTCTCCACATTGCGCGACGCATTTTTAAAAGTTGGCCTGCGCGCGATGACCTGTTTTGAAACTACTGACCGTAACAGCGGCATCAAAGAGTTGCAGGAAGGTGTAGAAGAAAACATCCGCTTCGCCCGTCAGATTGATGAGGCGAAGAAAGCAGCAACCGAGCCGTATCTGGTGGAAGCACATATCGGCGCTCACGCGCCGTTTACCGTACCGGATGCCGGTCTGGAGATGCTGCGTGAAGCCGTGAAAAGCACAGGTCGTGGTTTGCATATTCACGCTGCGGAAGACCTTTACGACGTTTCCTACAGTCACCATTGGTACGGCAAAGACCTGCTGGCACGACTGGCGCAATTCGATCTCATCGACAGCAAAACGCTGGTCGCTCATGGGCTGTACTTGTCGAAAGATGACATCGCCCTACTCAATCAGCGCGATGCGTTCCTGGTGCATAACGCCCGTTCAAACATGAACAACCATGTCGGCTACAACCATCACCTTAGCGACATCCGCAATCTGGCGTTGGGAACGGACGGCATTGGTTCGGACATGTTTGAAGAGATGAAATTTGCCTTCTTTAAACATCGCGATGCGGGTGGCCCGCTGTGGCCTGACAGTTTTGCCAAAGCACTGGCTAACGGCAACGAACTGATGAGCCGCAACTTTGGCGCGAAATTTGGGCTTCTGGAAGCCGGTTACAAAGCCGATTTAACCATTTGCGATTACAACTCGCCAACGCCGCTGCTGGCAGACAATATCGCCGGGCATATCGCTTTCGGTATGGGCTCAGGCAGCGTTCACAGCGTGATGGTCAATGGTGTGATGGTCTATGAAGACCGTCAGTTTAACTTCGATTGCGATTCCATTTATGCGCAAGCCAGAAAAGCCGCTGCCAGTATGTGGCGTCGGATGGATGCGCTGGCATAAATAACAGCTCCCCTCTTCTTTCAGAGAAGAGGGGAAATTAAGGAAAGACGATGATTGAACAATTTTTCAGACCCGACTCTGTCGAACAAGCGCTGGAACTGAAGCGCCGCTACCAGGATGAAGCCGTCTGGTTCGCCGGGGGCAGCAAACTCAACGCTACACCAACCCGTACCGATAAAAAGATTGCCATTTCCTTGCAGGATCTGGAGCTGGACTGGATTGACTGGGATAACGGTGCACTACGAATTGGCGCAATGTCTCGCTTGCAGTCACTGCGTGATGCACGATTTATTCCTGCAGCACTGCGTGAAGCTCTCGGTTTTGTTTACTCACGCCATGTTCGTAATCAGTCGACCATTGGTGGTGAAATCGCCGCCCGGCAGGAAGAGTCGGTGCTGCTTCCCGTCCTGCTGGCACTGGATGCTGAACTGGTTTTTGGCAACGGCGAAACGCTGTCAATCGAGGACTACCTGGCCTGCCCATGCGATCGCCTGTTAACCGAAATTATCATTAAAGATCCGTATCGTACCTGTGCGACCCGCAAAATTAGCCGTTCTCAGGCAGGTTTAACCGTCGTGACGGCAGCCGTTGCAATGACAGACCACGACGGTATGCGAATTGCGCTGGATGGCGTCGCCAGTAAAGCACTGCGTCTGCACGATGTCGAAAAACAAAATCTGGAAGGCAATGCACTTGAACAGGCTGTCGCCAACGCCATTTTCCCGCAGGAAGATTTGCGGGGCAGCGTGGCCTATAAACGCTATATCACGGGAGTTCTGGTAGCCGACCTGTATGCCGACTGCCAACAGGCTGGGGAGGAAGCCGTATGATCATCCACTTTACTTTAAATGGCGCGCCTCAGGAGCTAACCGTTAATCCAGGCGAAAACGTGCAAAAGCTGTTGTTTAACATGGGAATGCACTCTGTACGCAACAGCGATGATGGATTCGGGTTTGCCGGTTCTGACGCGATTATCTTTAACGGTAATATCGTTAACGCGTCCTTGCTTATCGCCGCACAGTTAGAGAAGGCAGATATTCGTACCGCAGAATCTCTGGGCAAATGGAATGAGTTAAGTCTGGTTCAACAGGCCATGGTTGATGTTGGCGTGGTGCAGTCTGGTTATAACGATCCAGCTGCGGCTCTGATTATCACCGATCTTCTCGATCGCATCGACGCACCTACCCGCGAAGAGATCGACGACGCGCTCTCAGGTCTGTTTAGCCGCGATGCAGGCTGGCAGCAATACTATCAGGTCATTGAACTGGCGGTTGCACGTAAAAATAATCCGCAGGCCACCATTGATATCGCTCCGACTTTCCGTGACGACCTTGAAGTCATTGGCAAGCATTATCCTAAAACTGATGCCGCGAAAATGGTGCAGGCGAAACCCTGCTATGTTGAAGATCGCGTAACGGCTGACGCCTGCGTCATTAAAATGTTACGTAGCCCACACGCTCACGCACTGATTACTCATCTGGATGTCAGTAAAGCTGAAGCCTTA
>ERZ857882.540-NODE-540-length-47901-cov-6.373323_pt1 | contig 47901 bp, 42 predicted proteins | sample MGYA00519697_ERZ857882 | MGnify/ENA primary metagenome ERZ857882 (study PRJEB31778, sample SAMEA3449373) | human gut metagenome | biome: human gut; feature: human-associated habitat; material: faeces | place: United Kingdom | collected 2010/2012 ...
ATATAGTATTCGCTCTCGCCGGAGCGGAAATAGCGGCGGGTGATCATGACCTCGGGTGTCTCAATGCGAAGGCTGGCGTCGGAATTGTCAAGCACGAGCGTCGCCTCGGCGTAGCCGACGGCAGGGCGCTTGGCCGTGCCGCCGAAGATCACGTCCTCCATCTTCGCGCCGCGCAGCGCGCGGGTGCTCTGCTCGCCAAGCACCCAGCTGATGGCGTCGGAAATATTCGATTTTCCGCTGCCGTTCGGCCCGACGATGGCGGTGCAGTCGCTGCCGAACTGCAAAAGCGTCCTGTCCGGGAAGGACTTGAAGCCCTGGATCTCCAATGATTTCAGATACACGCGGATACCTCTCCAATTTATTCTATCTTGATATTTTACCATTTTTCCGTAGGAAATGCAATCCCGGAATCGCTTTTTGGCAAACAGCGCGGATCTGTACGCACCTGAGCGTCCCTTTGTGTCAAAGGGACGCCTTGGGCGCCGGTGTATCAAAGAAAAACCGGCAGCGCCGTTACAGGCGCTGCCGGGGGATCGTTTGCGGTTATGAGAACAGATAATGCTTGACCAGCTCCTGAAGCAGCTCGTCACGGTCGAGCTTGCAGATCAGGCTGCGGGCATTGTTGTAGTTGGTAATGTAGGTAGGATCCTCGGACAGGAGATAACCGACTATCTGATTGATGGGGTTATACCCTTTTTCGCTGAGGGCGCCATATACGGCGGTCAGAATGCTCTTCATTTCCTCACTACTGTCTTCCGGTACCACAAACTTGATGGTATTGTCATTCACGACGGTCAGCCTCCTTCTTTTGAGCTTGTGCCACTATCATAATATATTGTACCCGGTTTGTAAATGCGTCCAACATTTCATTTGTGTTACATTTTGCCCGAAAGCACAAGATTTAGACAAAAAGCGGAAAACCGCGCAATTGGAGGCAGACGGCGCTTATTCGTAGATCGGATGCTTTCTGACAAGCTCCGCCACGGCGGCAAGCACGGCTTCGCGGTTGGCTTCATAGTCCGTCGCGATCTTGTCGATGCAGTCGGCCACGACCGGCATATCCTCCGGCGTAAAGCCGCGCGTGGTGCACGCGGGCGTACCGATGCGCACGCCGCTGGTGACGCCGGGCTTCTGCGGGTCGTTCGGGATGGCGTTTTTGTTGACGGTGATGTGCACCTCGTCAAGCTTTGTCTGCAGCTCCTTGCCGGTGATGTTCTTTTTCCGCAGATCGGCAAGCATCAGATGGTTGTCTGTGCCGCCGGTCACGAGATCGAAGCCATGTGCCAGCAGCGCTTCTGCCAGCGCCTTTGCGTTTTTTACAACGTTTTCCGCATAGGCTCTGAATTCCGGCTGCGCCGCCTCGCGCAGGCAGATGGCCTTGCCCGCGATCACGTGCATCAGCGGCCCGCCCTGCGTGCCGGGGAAGACGGCGCTGTTGAGCTTTTTGGCGAATTCCTCGTCGCGCGAGAGGATCATGCCGCCGCGCGGGCCGCGCAGCGTCTTATGCGTGGTGGTCGTGACGACGTCGGCATAGGGAACGGGGCTCATATGCTGCCCGCCTGCGACAAGACCCGCGATATGCGCCATGTCGACCATGAGCAGCGCGCCGTTTTTGTGCGCGATCTCGGCAAATGCCTTAAAATCAATGGCTCTGGGATAGGCGGACGCACCGGCCACAAGCAGCTTCGGGCGGTACCGGCGGACCATGTCCTCGACCTGATCATAGTCGATGCGGCCCGTCTCCGGGTCCACGCCGTAGCTGATGCTGTGATAGTATTTGCCGGAGAGATTGACGCGGGCGCCGTGCGTCAGATGGCCGCCGCTGGCAAGATCCATGCCCATGAGCGTATCGCCCGGCTGCAAGAGCGCGGCATAGACCTCCAGATTGGCCTGCGCGCCGGAGTGCGGCTGTACATTGGCATAGGCCGCGCCGAACAGCTTTTTCGCGCGCTCGATCGCGATTGTCTCCAGCACATCCACATAATCGCAGCCGCCATAATAGCGCTTGCCGGGGTAGCCCTCGGCGTATTTGTTCGTCAGAACGGAGCCCATGGCCGCGATGACGGCGGGAGAGGCGATGTTCTCCGACGCGATCAATTCAATGTTCTGCTTCTGGCGCTGAAATTCGTTTTCGATGCAGGCCGCGACCTCGGGGTCCTGCGTCTGCAGATAGCTCATGCCGGTTTCGAGTACGTTTGCCATGACGATGTATCTCCTTATACAACGATAAAAATGAGCAGGCCGTCTCCGGTCTGCTCATTGTGATGCCGTATTACAAAAGCTGTAGCTGCGGCTCTGTCCTTTTGCCTGAGAGATTCGGCTTGCGCCTTGCACCTTCGGCACTCAATTCAATGAGTTCTCCAGAGATTCCTTCTGTTCTCAGTCCGCATACGCGTTCTGAGGACGATCAACGGATGTCCTGTATTTGATTGACGGCGTTATTATACACACCTCGCGTACAAATGTCAACAGGGTGTACGTAGAAATTTCATTCCGACACCTTCGGCAGCTTTGCGATGCTTGCGGCAAGCTGCCCGTCGGTCGGGATAATATCGGTCATTTCATGATCGTTGAACTTCTGATACGCAACGAGATCGAAGTAGCCGGTGCCGGTCAGTCCGAAGACAATGGTCTTCTCCTCCCCTGTTTCCTTGCACTTGAGCGCTTCGTCGATGGCGGCGCGGATGGCGTGGCTGGATTCCGGCGCGGGGAGAATGCCCTCGGTGCGGGCGAAATACTCCGCTGCTTCAAATACGCTCGTCTGCTCGACGCTGCGGGCCTCCATCAGGCCGTCGTGGTACAGCTGCGAGAGGATCGGGCTCATGCCGTGGTAGCGCAGGCCGCCCGCGTGGTTGGCTGACGGGATGAAGCCGCTGCCGAGCGTGTACATTTTTGCCAGCGGGCAGACCATGCCGGTATCGCAGAAGTCATAGGCAAACACGCCGCGCGTAAAGCTGGGGCAGGAGGCGGGTTCGACGGCGATGAAGCGGTAATCCTTTTCGCCGCGCAGCTTTTCGCCCATAAACGGAGCGATCAGACCGCCGAGGTTCGAGCCGCCGCCGGCGCAGCCGATGATGATATCGGGCGTAATGCCGTATTTATCGAGCGCGATCTTCGTTTCCAGACCGATGACCGACTGATGGAGCAAGACCTGATTCAGAACGCTGCCGAGCACATAGCGGTAGCCGGGCGTGGTCGTGGCGACCTCGACGGCCTCGCTGATAGCGCAGCCGAGAGAACCGGTCGTGTCGGGGTCCTTCGCGAGAATGGCGCGGCCGACATTCGTGGTGTTCGATGGGCTGGGCGTGACGCTTGCGCCATAGGTGCGCATGACCTCGCGGCGGAAGGGCTTCTGCTCATACGAGCACTTGACCATGAAGACCTTCAGGTCAAGCCCCAGATACGCGCAGGCCATGGAAAGGGCCGTGCCCCACTGACCGGCGCCCGTCTCGGTCGTAACGCCCTTGAGTCCCTGCTTTTTGGCGTAATACGCCTGCGCGATGGCAGAGTTCAGCTTGTGGCTGCCGGAGGTATTGTTGCCCTCGAATTTGTAATAGATCTTCGCCGGGGTTCCGAGCTTTTCCTCGAGGCAGTACGCGCGCACCAGCGGCGACGGACGGTACATCTTGTAGAAATCGCGGATCTCCTGCGGGATGGGGATATACGGCGTGTCGTTGTCCAGCTCCTGCTCGATCAGCTCGTCACAGAAAACGGGGCGCAGATCGTCAAAGCCCATGGGCTTGCCGGTGCCGGGGTTCACGAGAGGCGCGGGCTTGTTTTTCATGTCCGCGCGGACATTGTACCAATTCTGGGGCATCTCAGACTCAGACAGATAGATCTTGTAAGGAATATTTTCGGTTTTCATAGTTGTTTCTCCTTTCGCGTTTTGGCTTTCTCCGGGAAAAGGGAAACAAAAAAGACCTTCATCCACAGAGAAAACCGGTTATCGGTTTGATCTCTTGGGACAAAAGTCTGAAAAACTTCTGCGGTGCCACCCAAATTGACAATTGCTTGTCCGCTCATGACGCGCCTGCACGCATCCTCCCCTGTAACGGTGGGACTCCGTCAGCGCCTACTTGCCTTCGCGTTCAGCCTGCCCTCCGCAGTCCATTCGGCAAACGTCTTTCTGCTGCACTCGCACCACCCGGCAGCTCTCTGGGAGAAATCCTGTCTGCTTACTCGTCTGCATCAACGGTTTCAACTTGCCACGGAGTATACGCCTGAAATTCGCGTTTGTCAAGTGTTTTTTCGGTAAAGCGAAAAAAATTTTCGGGCCGCAGGACGCTTGCAAAGACCGTGCGGATGTGATATAAAGGCGGTAATCTACAGATTTCGAGGTAATTCCCATGCAAAGCTCCTGCCGCCGGACGATCCTTGGCTGCTATGTCGGCTATATCGTGCAGGCCATCGTCAATAACTTTGTTCCGCTGCTGTTCGTCATGTTCGAGCGGACGTACCAGATCCCGCTTTCGAAAATCACGCTGCTCATCACGATCAATTTCTGCATTCAGCTCGGCATTGATCTGCTCTCGGCGTGGTTTCTGGACCGCATCGGCTACCGCGCGGCCATTTTGCTGTCGCATATTGCTTCGGCTGCAGGACTTGTCTTGCTGACCATTCTTCCGGATGCGCTGCCGGATGCGTTTACGGGGCTTCTGATCGCCGTCGTGATCTACGCCGTCGGCGGCGGGCTGCTTGAAGTCATTGTCAGCCCGGTGATGGAATCCTGCCCCACGCAGAATAAGGAACAGCACATGAGCCTGCTCCATTCGTTCTATTGCTGGGGACATATGGGCGTTGTACTGCTGTCGACGGCATTTTTCGCGCTGTTCGGAATTGGAAACTGGAAGCTCCTTGCGCTTTTATGGGCGCTCGTTCCGGTCGGAAACGCGGTCTTCTTCGGGGGCGCGCCGCTCTATCCGATGCAGGCCGAGGGCGAGCAGGCGTTTTCGCTGCGCACGCTCGTCAAAAGCCGTGTATTCTGGCTCTTTATGGTGATGATGCTCTGCGCAGGCGCGTCGGAGCAGGCCGTGAGCCAGTGGTCGTCAGCCTTTGCCGAGCAGGGACTGGGCGTATCGAAGACCGTGGGCGATCTGGCAGGGCCGATGGCGTTCGCGGCCATGATGGGCGTTTCCCGGCTGATTTTCGGGAAATACGGCGAAAAACTGAACTTAAACCGCTATATGGCTGTCTGCGCGGCGCTGTGCGTCGGGGCGTATCTGTGCATCGTGTTCGTGCCGTCTCCGGTTCTGAGCCTGCTTGGCTGCGCCGTGTGCGGCTTCTCGGTCGGCATTTTCTGGCCCGGAACGTTCAGCCGCGCGTCCGCCTCCATCCGGGGAGGCGGAACGCAGATGTTCGCGCTGCTGGCGCTGGCGGGTGATCTTGGCTGCGCGGGAGGCCCGACGCTTGCGGGCCTCGTCTCGGACGCCTGCGGCGGAGCGCTCCGCGCAGGCATCCTCGCCGCCATCATTTTCCCGCTTCTGATGCTGCTCTGTATGCTTCTGGTGCGGAAGCAGCGCGGCGCTTAAATCAGATCCAGAAAATCCTCCAGCATCCGGGTCAGCTCCTTCCGGGTCAACTCGTCGGCAACATGGAGCTTCCCGTCCTTTTCTGTGAGAAGATCGGCGGCATAGGCCCAGCGGACGGCGTCTGCCGCGTCCTCGCTGATCTCGTCTGCGTCTTCAAACTGCGTCAGATCGACCTCCTGCCCGGCTTCGGTGTCCAGACCGAGCTGGCGGGCCATCTGGTAAAGCGTCTTTGCCGCCTCCTGTTTTGTGATGGGCGCGTCGGGGTCATAGGTCAGCAGCGCGGCCTCCGCGCTCTGCGGCTCCGCCTGCGTCCAGCGGGCGGAAAGCGTCGTATCGCCGGTCAGATGCAGCGGCGCTTCCGCGTCGACGCAGTCCCCTTCTTCGGTGTACCAGCCGTCAAACGTCATGTTTTCACGCTCCGGAGCCTGCACATTCAGTTCGTGCAGGCTTTTTCCCTGCTCTGCTTCCAGCGTGACAGGTTCGCTTCCTTCGCCGGGATCGAGCGTCAGCGTATAAACGGCCTCCTGAAGCGTCAGCTCGGTGAAGCCGTTTTCACGTGCGGTGCTGATGGTCAGAGTAAGATCGTCGCTTGTAAAGTTCTCCGAGAAATCGTCTGCGTAGCCGGTCAGGATCGTCTGCTCCGCCGCTCCGCTGACGCCGATGTGCGCCTGCTTGTCAAGGCCCAGATCGCCGATCTTGAGTGCAGCAGTTTCATCCAGCCAGAGGTTATCCTGCGCGTCCTGCGCGCGGTTGCCGGTGATGCTGGTCGTGCCGCTCAGCTCGAGCGTACCGGCGCAGTACACGCCGCCGCCCAGGATCTGCTTTTCGGAGTCCTTCATTTCGCCCGTCAGGCGGTTGCCCGCGATGACGCAGCTGTCCAGCACGGCGGAGGCGTGCTCCGCAACGACAACACCTGCGCCATAGCGGCCCGCGTTGTCGATGATGTTCACGTTTGTCAGATAAAGCTCGTTATAATCGCCCACGCTGATCGCGCCTGCTGTTGCGCCGGTGATCCGGCCACCGGCAAGCGCGTTCTTTTCGCTTGCCGCGATATAGGCCTCCTGCCAGGCATAGCTGCCGTCGTCAAAGACAAGCGCGCCGTCTTCGTCGACGTAATAATTGCTGGAGCTGTCCGCTCCGTTGCAGTCGGTGATGGTAAGGACGGACGGCTCCGCGTCCTTATCGCTCACGGCGACGAAGATGATGCAGCCCTCAGCGCCATCCGCCAGACGGAGCGTGTGGCCGTTCAGGCAGAGCGTGACCTGCGCGCCGTTTTTGGGCACGCAGAGCGGCTCTTCAAGAGCCAGATCATCCGTCAGATAATAGCAGCCGGATTCCAGCTTTCCGCCGGTCACGGTCAGCGGCGCAAAGGACGGCTCTTCGCAGCTGTCCTCGCGGTTTGCGGCGTGGATGTGGTTCTGTTCGCCGTCCTCCGCGGGTGCTTCTTCCGCCTCGGAAGCGGTATCCGCTTCTTCGGCGGGAGCGGCGGGTTCCTCCGCCGGAGTATCCTCTTCGGCGGGTTCCTCTGCGGCAGGCTCGGCAGCCGCCTCTTCCCCGGCGGCCTCATCCGCCTTCTGCGCGTCCGCCGCGACAGCGCAGACGCTCCAAACAGCCAGCACCAGCGCAAGCACCAGCAGCAGACTGATCCATCTCTTTTGCATTTCGGTTCCTCCTCATATTGCGGAGCAGATTATGTATACCGAAAGAGTAGCATATTTTTCTTGCTTTTTCAACGTTTTTCTCATGTTTTAAGCAAATATTAACCTTTTTCCGCGTGAATCACAACATATAGTGCTGATTTTGTATCCGTGCACAGCATCTGGGTCAAGGAAATCTTCAGAATTCTTCATGCTTCGCCGTCTTGCAAAGCCGGAAGCCGTCTGATAGTATAGAGTCAGAAAAAAGGAGGGCCTGCCTATGCGTCGGGGAACGAAAAAGTGCATCCTGCTGCTGCTTGCGATCCTGCTGCTCTGTCTTCTCGCCTGGCGGCTGACGCCGCACACGTTCGAGGAGATAACGGCTTCTGATCAGAATGCGATCACCAGCCTCGCCGGAGCCGCGACATTCCTCGGGGTTCGGTATGGCAGAGCGTACACGGAAAGCTATGCGCTGCAGAACGTTTTGCCGGAGGACACGGCGTTTGAAGGCATTCTTATGCTTCTGAACTCGACCCGCTATCAAGAGGATTTCCGCAATCTCCTGCCGTGGCCCATCGAGGCGGTCAGCGCGGGCAGAGCCTTTGACGGGCGAAGCGTCTCGCTTATGCTGGTCTGGGGGCCATCCGAAGACGAGTGCTGCAGTCTTAGCCTTTCCGGCAGGCAGATCGTCGTCAGCAGACCGCACCACGACGGCTTCCTGATCTATCATCCGACAGACCCCAAGCTTCTGAATTGGCTCGCCATCTATCTGGCAAACAACGGCGAAAAGGGCTGAACATACATCCGGAGGCTCCCCTTGTCAGGACATGACAGGGGGAGCCTTTTCGAGGGTGCTATCGGAAAAACACGCGCACGCTCAGTGCGGCCATGCAGAAGCCGGTCAGGTCGGCGATCAGGGCTGCCGGGAGCGCATAGCGCGTTTTTTTGACGCCTGCCGCGCCAAAATAGACGCTGATGGTGTAGAACGTCGTTTCGGTCGAACCGAGCATGACCGCTGCCGTCCGGCCGATCAGGGAATCGACCCCGTATTCCCGCATCAGATCTGTCCCGACGGCCAGCGCCGCGCTGCCGCTGAGAGGCCGGATAAGTACCAGCGGCGCGACCTCCGGCGGGATGCCAAGCAGGCGGAAGACCGGCGCGAAAACGGGCGTGAGCAGCGCAAAAAAGCCGCTCTCCCGCAGCATCGTCACCGCCGTCAGCATCAGCACCAGCGTGGGGGTCAGCGAGAGCATCAGCCGCAGCCCGTCCTGTGCACCGGTCAGCATTCCGCCGTAAACATCCTGCTTTTTTGCGATCCCTGCCGCACCCGCCAGCAGCAAAAGCGCAGGCAGCAGCAGCTCCGTCAGGTTCTCCAACATCGCTTCAGGCCCTTCGCCGCCAGAATCCCAGCTCCGACCGAGCAGGCCGACGCCAGCCACACGGCAGGCAGGATATCGAACGCGTGCGCCGCGCCGAGCTGCGCGCGGACGGCGGCGACCGTCGACGGGATCAGCTGCAAAGACGCCGTATTCATCACGACCAGCAGGCACAGCTCATCCGACGCTCCCCCGCCGCCGGACAGCGCCTGCATCCGCTGCGCCGTCCGGATGCCGAGCGGCGTCGCCGCGTTGCCCAACCCCAGCAGATTTGCGCTCAGATTGCCGCACAGGTTCCAGAAGCCCTCGGAGTCTTTTGCGCATACCGGAAACAGCCGCCGCAGCATAGGCCGCAGCGCCGTACACAGCCCTTCAGTCAGTCCCGCACGCTCCATCGCCTGCGACAGCCCCGACCAGAGGCAGACCGGCCCGGCCAGCGTCAGCGCCAGCTCCAGTCCCGCCCGTGCGCCGCTCAGTCCGTCCATGCCGGACGAAAACGGCATTCCTGTCAGCAGATCAGATACAAACGCAAGCAAAATCAGTCCAAACCAGAGAAAATTCAACAACATATTTCGCTCTCCGACAAGAAAAAGATTTTTTGTTCAAAATTTGTACATAATTGGATGGTAGAATAAAGCTGCTTGAGGGAGCGCTGTCCGGTGTCCATGCAGCATCTGACAGCTAGATCCATAGTGCATGGTAAAGATTGAAGGGGGTTATTCACAATGAAATCCACAGGTATCGTCAGAAAGGTCGACGAGCTCGGCAGAATCGTTCTGCCCATCGAACTGCGCCGCACGCTCGACATCGCAGAGAAGGACGCTATCGAAATCTATGTCGATGGCGAATCCATTATTCTCAAGAAGTATGAGCCGACCTGCATCTTCTGCGGCGACGGCAGAAATGTCGAAAACTACAGAGGCAAGAACATCTGCGCGAACTGCATGAAGGAGCTCAGATCCGGCAAATAAGTTCTGCACAAAAAAGAGGCTGTCTCAGGATGACAAAGTGTCATCCGGGACAGCCTCATTATTTGTTTATACAGCGAAGATGCGCCCGGAAGGGGCGCTTCTCTTTTTGTATAAAAAAGGAATCTCGGTAAAACCAGGGGTTCTGTGTTCTTCTGTAATAGGAAATCGCAAATCCAATCTCCGTCAGCTTCTCTGAATTGTCAAAATTGGCCGCTTTTTTTCATCCATGTACCGTTACTCTTTTCACTATTTTATCCAAAAGAGTCGGAATGATAAATAATTTTCCGCACATCTATTGACGTATAAAACACGACAATATATAATAAAATATGGCAACGGAAAACAATGGAATTCTGCCGCTCAGTTTTACCGAAGGAGAGAACCATATGCAGTGCAAGAAATGTGGAAAAGAGAACCCACCCGCTTCAACCTTCTGCTGCACCTGCGGCAGCCCGTTGGACGTACCAGCACCGGAGGACGCGCCGGTAACTGTCTGTCCGTCCTGCAAGGCGGAAAATTCGTCCGATTCAAAATTCTGTGGGCAGTGCGGCAGACCGCTGTCCACTCCGGCAGAAGCCCCGGCCAGCGCACCGGCTGCGCCGGTTCAGACCAACCCGGATAAGCTGGTTGGAAAGCTGATCTGCATGATCGGCGGCATGATCGGCGCCGGGTTTGGGTTTTACACTGTCTACGCAGACAAGAACGATTGGTGGGGATATGACTACGAACCGCCGCTGACCGAGCATGAAATCGGGATTATTTTTCTGATTATTATCTCGATTATTGTGTTTATTGTCGGCTGTACGATTTCTTCCAAACAGGAATAACAGGAGATTACGATGTACTGTACAAAATGCGGCACCCCAATCGAACCCGGTGCCCGGTTCTGCACAAGCTGCGGCTGCTCGGTTTCAGAAGCGATTCCGGAAAAAATTGCAAACCCGGAGACACGCCAACTGGAAACGTGCAAAAATGAAACGGCTATGAAAAAACAGTTCCCTGTGGCCGGCTTGCTGGTAGCACTGGCGATGATTGCAATCATAGTTTTGATTGCGGTTTGCTCAAAACTTCCAGAATCTAACCCGTTGGAACCATCTTCCACAGAAGATACTGCACGGCAGAACGCGACACCGCCGCGGCAGGAAGAGTATGACAATGTTCTGGTCTCCGGGGATGGCTACTATCTGGTGGAAAAATGGTTTGAAAATTACCAAGAGGCCTACATGGAATATGGTATCCTGCGCGAGGATGGCATCTGGCAGATGCCGCTGGCGGCAGACAACGCTCTGGCCGATGCAGTCAATGGGTTTGACTCTTATGCTGAAAGCTACTATGATTTGAGTTTTGATTATGTGAATGAGGGTATGTTCATTGTGCGGCGGCAATGCTGTATTTTTCCAGAAAGCGTAGACTATTGGAACTATGCTGAAAGCTACATTGCCCACGGCGGTTGCTATGTCCTGAATGCAGAAACGTGTGAAATCTATCCGGCTGGTTCTTTCATCACAAAATTTTTTGACGGCTACTGCTTCTATCTGGCAAGCCGACAAGGAAAAATCATTCGCTTGGATCGGAATGGAAATGAGATAGAATTTACTCGAGACGGAAAGCTCCCATGGGGAGAACCCGCTGAAGGTTTGATCGATATCAACCAGAAATTTTATGACATTGAGACAGCAAAGGTCGTAATTGATCTATCTGAATACAATATGGTCGATGAAAAAAATATGAAGTTTGAAAACGGACTCTATACGTTCATCTTCAAGAACCCAGCCGGAACCAAATTCTGTGGTACCATTGACCGAAATGGGAATTTTTACGAAGAGCCGCAGATGATGGGCTGAGTGGAATAATTCAGAGAAATCGCTCGTTCGCTGTTTATCGTTTTTTAGCAATCACCTCTACTGTGGTAAAATACACAGCAGAGGTGATTGTTTATAGGAACGAAGACCAGCCCGGCCTCCGGCGGCCCTATCTTCTCTCTCCGCGAGAGAAAAGACAGGTGAGGAAAGAGTGCTTGGGGGTTACGGGTGCTCGCTGCGTGCGGTTTAGGCAGAAGATTAGTTTGATAGTCTCAGCGTCTGAGCAACCCACCGCATCGCACAACGCGCCACGCTACAATTGGAACTATAATTGATAGTAGTTGCGATTTAATAGCCTTGGTAAAACGGCTGCTGATGAAATTTGGTAGTCGATACTGATTCGTCTGAGTGCGTAAACACAGCCACCGACGAAGCCGGTGGTTGTGTTTTTTTCAGCAGTCGAGCCAGGTGAGAACGTCCTGATAGACCTCGTCCTTGTTGCGCTCGTTGAGCATTTCATGGCGGCCCTCGGGATAGAGCTTGATGGTGATGTCCTTCATGCCGCTGCGCTTGAACGCGTCGATGCATTTGAGAACGCCCTTTGCCATGCCGCCGACGGGATCCTTGCAGCCGGAGATGAACATAATGGGCAGCTGCTTGTTCATCTTATCCAGATTTTCCTGCTGCTCGTTCATGCCGACACCTGTAAGAAGGTCGCGCGCGAGGCCAACCGTCGCGTCGAAGCCGCAGAGGGGGTCTGCGTCATAGGCGGCGACAACGGCGTCGTCTGAGCAGATCCACGCATTGGGCGAGGTCACGGGGCCGAAGGCCCTGTTATAGCTGCCGAACATGAGCTTTGTGACGAGCGCGCTGGTGTTTTTCTCGCCGATGCGGGCCTCTTCGAGCTTGCAGACGAGCTTGCCCATGCGCACCTTCATGGGGTCCTCCCAGCCGGTGCCGGAAATGACGGCCTTGTCCACGGCGTCGGGGTAGGTATAGAGATAGGTGCGCAGCAGGAACGAGCCCATGCTGTGGCCGAGAATATAATAGGGCAGATCCGGGTACTGCGCGGAAATTTCGTCGTGCAGGCGCTTTTCATCCTCAACCGCAGACAGCCAGCCGCCGGAGAAATAGCCTCTGAGGCCGTTTTCCGCGGAGCCGCCGTGGCCCATGTGATCGTCGGCAGCGACGACATAACCATGCTGCGTCAGAAATTTCGCAAACGCGTCATAGCGTCCGATATGCTCGGCGATGCCGTGAATGAGCTGGACGACAGCCTTCGGCTCCCCTTCCGGTTTCCAGAGCGCGCAGTGCAGGCGGCCCGCGCCGCAAGAATCAAGATAGAATTCTTCCATAAAAGTGGTGCTCCTTTCAAAAGTCCGGTTTATGGTACATATAATCTGCTAGAATGGCGTCAGAAAAACATGGGAGGATATTTCTGATGCGTTCTGATTCTGTGATTGAGCTGTCCCGATATCAAAAGCATTCCCCGGAGGCGGCTGCCCCATCCGTGTATGGCAGGCGGCTGCGTGCGCGCAGGCGGCGCATCCGGTGCGCTGCTGCGGTGATCGAAGCGGCAGTAACGGTTTGCATCGGGGCGGGATTTCTGGTCTGCCTTGGGCTGGTATTCAGTATGCTGTGATCGGCACAATTTCACCGTCTGGCCGGATGAGGTGTTCCAGGCACGGTTCAGCGCCGCCGTAGCGGGAGGCGAGGCTGCGTCCGTCCGCGCCGAGCATACCGATGAGCACCAGATCGCCTGGGCGAAGCTCCGGCAGGAGGCGGCGCATGACCGGACCGTCCTGCGTACCGACGGTCAGCAGCTGCACCAGCGTCCGCCGTCCGGCGGCATACGGAACGTACACCGGATGGTATGCGCCGCTTTTGACCAGGCGCGGACACTGCGCCGGATCGACATCCAGCACGGCAAGCGGAGCAGGCCCCGGCTTGACAGCCCGTACCCGCGTGACCAGCGTTCCGCAGGCTGCGGCGAGGAACCGTCCGGGACTCATTTGCAGCGAGAGGCCGCGCAGCGCTTCCGGAAGGGCCTGTATCTGCGTCAGGATGGCTTTGGCGCACGCATCCGGCTCCGGACCGGAAAAGCCGGGCCGGTAGCTGACGCCAAAACCGCCGCCAAGGTCAATTGCATCTGCCGCGGCGTCGGTTTTCTCATACAGCGTCTGTGCCAGCGCGGCAAGCTGGGCAAAGATAGCGGGATAGAAGTCCTCGTCCATGCACAGCTCGCCCAGCCGCATACCGAGGCCAAGCCAGCCTACGCCGCCTGCGCGCAGGCATTCCGCCGTGCGCAGGAGCGCTTCGCGTTCCATCCCGGCATAGGAGGCCGGGACGCCCGTCACAGGCTTCGCGCCGAAGCGGAGCTGGCCCTGCTGCCGCAGGAGCAGAATTACGGCCTCCGGCATTGCTTCGGGCAGCAGCTCGGCTCCGTCCAGCACGAAAACTGCGCCGAGCGTATGCACAGCTTTCTCCGCTTCCGCGCTGCGGATCGACGGCTCGTAGGCGATTTTCCTGCCATGGAAGCCGCACCGGGCGGCAAGCTCCAGCTCCGCAAGGCTCCTGCAAAGCACGCCGCAGCCGCAGCTGCGCAGAATTTGCAGAACCGTGGGATTCGGATTCATGCGGATGGGAAAGCGCGGCAAGAATCCGTTGCAGTCGGAAAATGCACGGAAAAGAGCCTGCGCTGCCTGCACGAGACTCTTTTCATCGTATAAAAACAGGGGCGTCACGGCGGTTTTCAAAAACCGCGCGAGCGTTTTTGAAGGAAGAACACACTGCGCATTGAGATTCGTCTGCACATGAATTCACTTCTCTCTGCGGTTATTTTCATAGAGGATCGAAAGCCCCTTCAGAAGAAGGTCACGGTCGTATTCGATTCTGCGGCGGCACATTGGAAGGACAAAGCGCGCAATGCCGCCTGTTGCAACGACAGTCACGCCGCCGCCGAGTTCTTCCTCCATCCGGTCGATCATGCCGTCAACCATACAGGCGGAGCCGAGCATCACACCGCTGCGCATGGCATCGACGGTGTTTTTGCCAATGGCCTTTTTCGGGCTTTCCAGACTGATGGCAGGCAGCTGCGCCGTGCGTGTAGAGAGCGACTCGGCAGACAGCTTCGGGCCGGGGCTGATGCAGCCGCCGACATAGGTGCCGTTTTTATCGATGGCCGTCATGGTCGTGGCTGTACCCATGTCAACGATGATGAGAGGCGGTTTAAATCGGCTAAGTGCGGCAACAGCGGCGACAATCAGATCACTGCCGATCTGAGCCGGGTTCTCCATCTGGATATTGAGTCCCGTTTTGATGCCCGGGCCGACGATCATCGGCGTTTTGCCGGTCAGCTTACGCACGGCAGTCTTGCAGGAATTGAGAACCGGCGGTACGACAGACGAGATAATGACGCCCTCGACGCTCTTCGGATCAATCTCATAAAGATTCAAAAGATTTTTGAGTTCCACGCAGTACTGGTCGGAGGTCTTGAGCAGGTCGGTCGCCATGCGGGCCTCGACGAGAATGCGGTCGTGCTCCATACAGCCGAGCACGATGTTGGTATTGCCGATATCGATCGCTAAAATCATAAATATCACTCCGTATCCGTTTCCAGACGGCAGGAAAACGCGCCGTCCTTGATCTCGACCACGGCGTATCCGCTGTGGCCGAAGCGCCCGGCCGTGCCGGGGTTCAGGAGCGTGATGCCGCCGCGCTCCTCCAGGTGCTGGATGTGGGTATGGCCGAAGAGCGCAAGCCGCGCGCCCGCGTCCTTCGCCGCGCCCGCAAGCGCGGTCAGATCGCGCTTGACGCCGTAGAGATGGCCGTGGGTCACAAAAATGCGCACGCCGTCAAGCTCCAGCGTCAGGCTCTGCGGAACCGCCGGGGCATAGTCGCAGTTGCCGGGCACATAATAGAAATCCGGTTCCTGACAGGCGAAGGACAGATCCTCCGCATCGGTCAGATGGTCGCCCAGATGCACAACCGCGTCCGGGTGTTCTTTTTCTATGGCGTCGTACGCGAAGCCGAGGCTCCGGTGCGTATCCGACAAAATCAGAAGCTTCATATCGTTCACTTTCATGCGCGGGGCGCATATGATAAGGAAGAATCGGGTTGAGTAACCGATTGCATCAGCGGTTACTTAAGAACGGAGGGGGTAGCTGGATGGAACATTCGTTTTCCCCGGAGCAGCTCCGGCGCGTATTGGGGTCTGCGGAGGGACGGCAGCTGCTGGCGCTGCTGGCGTCCGGCGGCGGAGAGCGGCTGCGTCAGGCCGCTGACGCGGCAAAGCAGGGCGACCACGCACGGGCGATGGAGCTTCTGCGGCCTGTCCTGAACACAGAGCAGGCACAGGCGCTGTTGAGGAAGCTCAATGGATGAGCTGGAGCGCGCGCTGCGCGCCGTATTGGATGATCCCGCGCAGCTGCAGGAGCTGCGGGAGCTGGCCGGATCGATGGGCTTTTCCGTGCCGCAGGCGCAGCCGGAGCGCGCGCCCGTGCCGGACCCCCCGGAATCGGAGCCGAAGCCGGTGCAGGCCGTTTTTCAGCAGCAGCCGCTGCCGGAGCCTGCCGCCGCAATGCTGCGGCAGGCGGGAAAAATGGACAAAAGGCAGGAAGCGCTGCTGCTGGCGCTGAAGCCTTTTCTGCGCAAGGAGCGGCAGGAAAAGATTGACCGGGCGCTGCATGCGGCGCGGCTGGCAAGTCTTGCGAGTCTGGCTCTGAAAAACCGGGGCAGAGGTCCCGGAGCAAAGGAGACGCCATGATGTATAACCGCTACATACCGGACGCCGCAGGCGTCTATCATCCGACACGCGTCGGCGCGGAGCCGCAGGCGGCTGCGCCCGCTCCGCCTCCGGAGCCTGTGTGCGTGCCGCCTGCTCCGCCGCCTCCTGCCCCGCCCTGTACGGCGGAGCATGGCGGATTTCTGTCGCGGCTGCTGCCGCGCAGCATTGATACGGGGGATCTTCTGATGCTGCTGATCCTGCTGCTGCTCGTCGTGGACGGCGAGGAGGAGGATCAGCTGTCGGTCATTTTAACGGCGGCAGCATTTTTGCTGTCGTAAGGTTTTTCTGAGGAAATGAATGCTGCTTCGATTTCTGTAGCAATTCTGTTGACCGGATTGTAGGGGCCGATGCCCACATCGGCCCGTTGGGAAGTTACGACTTCGCCGGGGATCCCCGTAAAATCGGTGCATTCTGCCGGGCCGATGTGGGCATCGGCCCCTACAGTTAAATGGGCAGGTGCCTATGGATTCGCATTGGATTTCCGCTTCTCGCTGCTGCCTGCCGCAACCTCTCAGGCGCTGCGCGCCAGCTCCCCTTGAAAGGGGAGCCTCGGGGTGCCGCTTACTCTTGGAACGGGACAGTTCCGTCCGGGAGGGTGAAGACGTCTTCAAACGTCTCGTCTCCGGCGGCCAAAATCTCGAGTCCGGTCTGGATGGCGTCATAAATCGTTTCGCCGCCGGATTTGAGGATGCTTTCGGTCAGAAGGCCGTAGCTGAGGCTGATCCAGCACTCGCGGCGAACGGTTCCTTCTTCAGCGGCAGCAAAAATCTGCTGGCCGGAATCATAGCGGTCGTCGGTGATGAATTCGCCGTCGGTGATGGAGGCGGGCGGCATGGCTCCGACCTGTTCATAGGTCGGGATACCGATCAGCTCGTCCATCGTCGCGTCCTGGGAGGCCGCAAGCGTGCGTACCGTTTCATCCCCGGCGTACCAGACATAGAGCGTCTCGCCGTCGGTCAGGATATGCTTTTCCCCGCTGGCGGTCGTCAGGACAGCGCACACGCGCGTGTCCGCGACCCAAAGCTCGGCGGATGTCTCGGATACAGCGCCGTTCATCTGGCGGGTGATGGTATAGGTCTGATGGTAATACTGCGGGCGGCGCAGGCTGCGCACGATGCTCTGCACGTTTTCGCGCGTGACCTCAAGCAGCGCAGGCTCATTTTCGTCGGGCTGAAGCTCCGGCTGGGTGCTCTGCGCTGCGTCCGGCAGGACGATGGCGTCGCGCTTGTTCTGCTGCATATTGCCGACAAACAGCGCGCCGATCACGACGATCACAGCCAGCGTCGCAAGAATGAACATCAGCAGCGTCCGCCTGTTTTTCTGGTTCTGCTCCGTCGTCCGTCACCGTCCTTTCGTTTTGCGTTCAATCAGGCGTTAAAATCGGCGGGCTTTTCCGCTGCGCGGCCAAAGTGCCACAAAATCGCCTGCACGATGCGTTCGCTTGCATGGCCGTCGCCGTAGGGGTTGACGGCCTTCGCCATACGCGCATACGCGGCGGGATCGTCCAGCAGCTCGCCTGCGAGCCGGACGATCTCGTCCTTTTCCACGCCTGCGAGCTTTGCCGTTCCGGCGGCGATGGCCTCCGGGCGTTCTGTTTCGCGGCGCATGACGAGGACAGGCTTGCCGAGGGCAGGCGCTTCCTCCTGCAAGCCGCCGGAGTCAGTCATGACCATATAGCAGCGGGCAATGAGATTGTGCATTTCCTCCACGTCGACCGGATCGATGAGGTGAATGCGGTCGTGGCCGCCCAGAATCGGGAAAACGCATTCGCGCACGACGGGACTCAGGTGGACGGGATAGACGACCTCCACATCGGGGTGCGTCTGCACGATCTCCAGAATGGCGTGCATGATGGCCTCCATGGGCTTGCCGTAATTCTCCCGCCGGTGGCAGGTGACGGCGATGATCCGGTGGTTCCGGAAATCCAGCTCGTTCAGAAGCGCCGTCGGGAAGACGAAATCGGGCTTCACGGTGTACTGCATGGCGTCGATGGCCGTGTTGCCGGTGATGAAGATATCGCCCATGATGGCCTCACGGCGGAGATTATCCGCGTTGGCCTTTGTCGGGGAAAAATGCAGATCGGCGATATCGCCGACGAGGGTGCGGTTCATCTCCTCCGGGAAGGGGGAGTATTTGTCCCAGGTACGCAGGCCGGCCTCGACGTGGCCGACCTTGACCTGATGGTAAAACGCGGCAAGCGCGCCTGCAAATGTCGTGGACGTATCGCCGTGGACGAGGACAAGATCGGGTTTGACGGTATCCAGAACGCTGTCCATGCCGAGAAGCGTCTTGGTGGTGATGGTGGAAAGCGTCTGGCGCTTTTCCATGATATGCAGGTCATAATCGCCCGTCAGCTGAAAGATCTCCATGACGGAATCGAGCATTTCCCGGTGCTGGCCGGTCAGGCAGACGATGCTTTCGATCTGCTCGCTGGCCTGCAGCGCCTTGACAAGCGGCGCCATTTTGATGGCCTCCGGCCTTGTGCCGAAGACGGACATGACTTTCAGCTTATTCATGCGGTTCCTCCTGTTTTTCTTCCGGCTCGTCCTCCGACCGATCGTTCTTCGCGAAGATCAGCTTGAAGCCGATGGCGCTGACGATGAAGATCGCGGCAATGAGAATCAGCGCCTTGAGTTCGCCCGAGGACGTCAGCAGCACGGCGGCCAGCCCTAAAATGCCGGTCAGCATATAGGCGATGGCGACGGCCTGCTTCTGTGAGAAGCCCATGTCGATGAGGCGGTGGTGGAAATGGCCGCGGTCGGCCTTCATCGGGTTCTGGCCGTGGGCAATGCGGCGCAGGAAGGCAAAGCTGATATCAAAGATCGGGATGCCGAGGATGAGGAACGGCACGGCGAAGGAAATGATGGCGTACATCTTGAACAGGCCCGTGATGGAAAGCGTGGCAAGGATATAGCCGAGGAAGGTCGAGCCGGTGTCGCCCATGAAAATCTTTGCGGGGTTCATATTATACGGAATAAAGCCGAGGCACGCGCCGAAGAGCGCGCAGAGGATGACGGCGATGTTGACCTCCTTCACCATGAGCGCCACGACGATCAGGGATGCTGTCGAGATGGCGGACACGCCGACGGCGAGGCCGTCGAGGCCGTCGATGAAATTGACGGCGTTGGTGATGGCGACGATCCAGATGATCGTGACGGGGATGGACAGCCAGCCGAGATTGAGATAGGTCGCCTCGGAGAAGACGTTGGGGTTGGAGACGAACTGGATCGTGCAGCCGTGCCAGACGGCGACGCCCGCGGCGGCGATCTGGACAAACAGCTTCGGCAGCGCCTTGAGCGCCATGATATCGTCCAGAACGCCGAGAATGACGATCATGATGGAGCCGAGCAGAATGCCCTGCATCTGCCGGTCGATGTCCGCAAAGACGAGAACCGACAGTAAAAACGCCAGAAAGATCGCCAGACCGCCCATGCGGGGAATGGGGACCTTGTGCATACGGCGGTTATCCTTGGGCACGTCGATCGCACCGACCTTGCAGGCCAGCGCCTTGACCATCGGCGTGGACGCGAACGACACAGCAGCAGCGACAAGCATCGCCAGCAGCATATAAACGACTTGTTTTGTTGTCATAATGATTGATTAACCTTGTTGGAGGCCGACGTTCTGCTCATGTAGGGGCCGATGCCCACATCGGCCCGGCAGAATATGGCCGTTTTTGCGGAAATCTACGGCAAATTCGGCACTTCCCAACGGGCCGATGTGGGCATCGGCCCCTACTGGGAAGCAGCGTGCTTCATGCGTTACCGCGCGACGAAGCCGACTTTTTTGTAGACCTTGCGGAGGGTCTTGTTGGCGAGATAAGATGCGCGCTCAGCGCCCTCCTTGTAGATGCTTTCCAGATACGCCTTATCGCCAAGCATCTGCTCGGTTTTTTCGCGGATGGGACGGACAAGCTCGACAACGGCTTCGCCGACGGCGGGCTTGAAGACGCCGTAGCCCTGATCCGCAAACTCGGCCTCGGCCTGCTCGATGGTCTTGCCGGTGGCGGCGCAGTAAATCGTAAGAAGATTGGAGATGCCGGGCTTATTGTCCTTGTCAAAACGGACAGCCGTCTCGCAGTCGGTCACGGCGCGCTTGAATTTACGCATGATATCCTCGGGCTTATCCATGAGGAACACGCAGCCGTCGGGGTCGGACTTGGACATTTTGTTGTCCGGGTTGCCGAGGCTCATGATGCGCGCGCCCATCTTGGGGATGAACGCCTCGGGGAGCTTGAAGGTATCGGGGAAGGAATTGTTGAAGCGCGCGCCGATGTCACGGCAGAGCTCGACGTGCTGGCGCTGATCCTCGCCGACAGGGACAAGGTCGGTCTGGTAGAGCAGGATATCGGCGGCCATGAGTACGGGATAGGTAAAGAGGCCTGCGGTGATATTATCTGCGTGCTGCTGCGATTTCATTTTGAACTGCGTCATGCGCGACAGCTCACCGAACTGCGTATAGCAGCCAAGCACCCAGGAAAGCTCCGCGTGCTGCGGCACGTGGGACTGAATGAACATGATGTTCTTCTGCGGGTCGAGTCCGCAGGCGATATACTGCGCGAGCTGCTCCAGACTTCTGCGGCGCAGATCAGCCGGGACCTGCCGGACGGTAATGGCGTGCATATCGACGATACAATAGACGCACTCATATTCGTCCTGCAAAGCGACCCAGTTTTTGATCGCCCCCATATACGAGCCGAGCGTCAGATCGCCGCTGGGCTGGATGCCGGAAAAGATACGTTTTTTTTCGTCCATGATACGTCCTTCTTTCTATTCGATAGATGCGCATATCATAGCACAAACCGCCGGAATGCGCAATCAATGATTGACTGTTTCTGAAAAAAACTATATAATAACCATACTTTTATATTGGAGGAACACGCATCATGGATTTTTTTGAGCAGATGGAAGCGCGCATCCCGCACGGCGAGGTCCGCACCCGCTTTGCTCCGAGCCCCACGGGCTATATGCACGTCGGCAACCTGCGCACCGCGCTCTATACATGGCTGATTGCCCGCCGCCACCACGGCAAGTTCATTCTCCGCATTGAGGACACCGATCAGGGCCGTCTGGTCGAGGGCGCGGTCGACGTGATCTACAAGACAATGGCCGAATGCGGCCTGACGCACGACGAAGGGCCGGACGTCGGCGGGCCGGTCGGGCCGTATGTGCAGTCCGAGCGGCGCGACCTGTTCGGCAAATACGCGAAGCTGCTGTGCGAAAAGGGCGGCGCATATTACTGCTTCTGCCAGAAAGGCGACGAGGAAGACGCTGGAAGCGAGACGGGCGAAATCAAAAAGCACGTCTGCGCCTGCCGCGATCTGCCGCTGGACGAGGCAAAGAAGCGCGTGGAGGCGGGCGAACCGTTCGTCATCCGCCAGCGCATCCCGCATGAGGGCACGACAACGTTCCACGACGCGTCCTTCGGTGATATTACGGTAGAAAACAAGGAGCTGGAGGATCAGGTGCTGCTGAAATCCGACGGCCTGCCGACGTACAACTTTGCAAACGTCGTCGACGACCATCTGATGGGCATTACGCACGTCGTACGCGGCAGCGAATATCTGTCCTCCGCACCGAAATACAATCTGCTGTACGAAGCCTTTGGCTGGGAGATCCCGACATATGTCCACTGCTCCCCTGTCATGCGCGACGCGCAGCACAAGATGTCCAAGCGCCACGGCGACCCAAGCTATGAGGATCTGATCCGCGAGGGCTATCTGACCGAGGCTGTGCTGAACTATGTGGCGCTGCTGGGCTGGAGCCCGAAGGGCGAAAACGCGGAGCGCGAATTCTACACGCTTTCGGAGCTGGCCGAGATTTTTGATATCTCCGGCATTTCGAAGTCCCCTGCCGTGTTCGATATCAACAAGCTGCGCTGGATGAACGCGGAATATATGAAAAAGCTCAGCCCCGAGGCATTTTTCGCCAAGGCCGAGCCGGTCCTGAAAACAGTCATTACGAATCCCGCGATTGATCTGAAGGCCGTCGCCGCGCTGGTGCAGCCGCGCTGCGAAATTCTGTCCGATCTGCCGGAGCGTGTGGACTTTATCGACAGACTGCCGGAATACTCCACGGAGCTGTATGTCCACAAGAAGTCCAAGACGACGCTGGAGAACAGCCTCTCCTCCCTGCGTGAGATTCTTCCGGTGCTGGAATCGCTGGAGGTCTGGACGAACGAAGGTCTGTATGAAGCGCTCGTCGCGCTGGCGGCGAAGCTCGAGCTCAAGAACTCCGTCGTGCTCTGGCCGCTGCGCGTAGCCGTATCCGGCAAGGCCTCGACCCCCGGCGGCGCTACGGAGCTGTGCGCACTGCTTGGAAAAGAGGAATCCATTGCGCGTGTAAAGGCAGGCATTGCACTGCTGGAGAAATCATAAAAAATAAAACGCCCGTATCGAAGCCACCTTCCCTTGCGTTCAAGGAAGGGCTTTGATGCGGGCATTTTGTAGGGGCTGATGCCGGTCACAGCCGTTCGCGACGAAGGAGCGTTACGGATGTGGGTCTGCCGCTTGCCGGTACACATCGGCCCGTTGGGAAGCTGCGAATTCGCCGGAGATTTCATAAAAATCAGTGCATCCTGCGGGCGGACAGAGTCGTCCGCCCCTACGGGATACGTGAGAAAATGAAGTTTCGCTGTAGGGGCCAACAACTCTGTCGGCCCAGTGGGAAGTTACGGATTTGCCGAAGACTTCCGTAAAAACGGTGCATTCTGCCGGGTCGATGTGGGCATCGACCCCTACGCTGGCGCGGTGGAGCCTTTATTCTGCTTATTTCGTTTATGATACCCGCAGTCGCAGTAGGGGCCGCCGGAGGCGAGGGTGTATTCGCGCACGGCGATCACGCCGGGAAAATCGAGGTTATAGATCCTGCAGGAGCCGTTGTCGCAGCTGCGGCCCGTGTCGTCCAGTCCGCAGCCGAGGTTGACGACCGCCGCGTTCGGATGCTCGCGCAGATAGTCCCGCACCTCCCATGCAAGGTCGTTCTGGCGCATGGCGGCCTCCAGAAAGCCGAACTGCTGCATGAGGCTCTTTGATTTTTGGGACAGAAGCGAAAAATCGTAATCGATCTGATCGATCAGGCGCAGGGCCGTCTCGTCGCGGTAGAGGTTCGGATACAGCTCCGAGCACATTTTCCGCCCGTAGAGCGGAATGACGAGCGTTTCCTGCACGGTATTCTTCTCAATATGGTATTTCATCGCTTCCTCCGTATCAGTTAGTTGCATCTAACCGTTGTGCTGTCAAAACACCGCCGGGGCGGTTTTCTTTATTTTGACACAGCTTTCGGCTTTTTTCAAGAGGGTGGGACAAATGCGGTATATTTTTTTCAAACCGCTTGCAAATCACGCCCATATCGTGTATAGTAGCAGACGGAAAAGCACAAGATTTTGCTTTTTCTAACAATTTGATATTGCCATCCGATGTACAGTAACCGAAGCACGCCGCAGGGCAGGCTTCGGCGCAAGAGAAAGGGAAAACCACTCGACCGGAGCTGTGCGCACAAGACCGTTCCGAAGCAGCGAAAGCTGTCTGGGCGAAAGCCAGTCATTGCGGATTTATCCGCGAGAAGGCAGGAAACGGGCGCGGAAACAAAGAGTTTGTTTCCAGAGTGCAAGTCAGAAGAACTGCTGTCTGCGCCGCATTCGCGGCGGAAAGGATGAATGCGTGGGACGAGCTCTGCCTGTAGCATTCGGAACAGGTGCGCCGTTTTTCCTCACAGGAAAAGCAGCGTATTTTGTTTCTGTGGAGATCCGCCCGCCATTTTGTCAAGAATGGCGGACTTTTGTTTCTCCCAAAGCCGTCTGCGCCCCCTGTTTCCGCTCCTATTTAATAAGGAGCTTGCGATAGATATTTTGATTCTGGAGGAAAAATGTATGAAGAAACGAATTCTGAGCCTGCTGCTCGTGCTCGTGATGCTGCTGAGCCTGCTGCCCGCAGGCGTTCTGGCAGCAGAGGGCGATGTCAGCGTCACACTGTCCGGTATGCACGACGCACAGGTCAAGTCCCTGAAGCTGTATACCTACATGGACGGCGTGAAGGGCGCGGACGATCTGCTGGCCGCGAAGGAAGCCGCAGACGGCGCGTATACCATCGACCTTGCGCCCGGCGCTTACTGGGTTGACGGTTACGACGCAAACGGCGACTGCAACGGCGGTGTATCCATCAACGTCAGCAGCGACAGCAGCAGCTTCAAGCTGCAGCGGATGTATCAGATCTCCGTCAACCCCAATTCATGGGTTAAGGACACAGACTATACTCTTTCGCTGCGCGTAACCGACGCCTCCGGTGCAGAGCGTAAGGCGGAGTTTGGCTCGGCCGTAAATTGGGGCAAGACCTACACAAGCTGCCTGTTTGTCGTTGGTGATACAGTCAGCGTGACAGCCACGCCGAACGCGGAAACGTATCCGAACTACAACCCGGCTACCGCTTCCAAGACCCCGACAATGAACGACAGCCTCAGCCTGACCTGCAAGGAATTCGTCACGGTCACGGTCACAGCGCCGAAGGGCTCGACCATCGACGCCGGTACGCTCGCAAAATACTATGTGTTCAGCTTCCTTGAGCCGTTCGCGCGTTCCGTCGAGGACGGCACGGCCACGTTCCATCTCGACAAGAACACGGATTACTTCTACCGTGTCCGCCATCCGCAGGGTGCAACATACTGGAACTACGTCAGACTGAGCGCCGACGCAGCGTACACGGTCACGGAAGAGGATCTCGGCCTGACCGGTGATTTCAGCAAGAGCACGATCTATCATTTTGAAAACAACGTCTACGACCGTGCAGGCATTTACCTGAACATCAACACCAAGGGCTATAAAAACATGGCCGTTGGCGATACGTTTGAACTCAACTCCTTCCGCAACTGGTTCGCGATCGAAAGCTTTATGAACGCCAAGGTCGCACTGCCGGAGATGCACTATCAGGTCATTGATGTGAACGGCAATGCCAGCGACGTCGTGACCATCACGCCGAACGCGCTGAACAGCAACGTCGCTGTGATGGAGGCCAAGCACGAGGGCACGGCCATCGTGCTCGTAACCTATGACGCAATGACCCATATGGCTGGCCAGACCAGCACGGCCTCGCATCGCTTCTCCGCCATCTGGCCGGAGTTGACGGGCGTGTTTGTCGTGAATGTCGGCGCGGACGGCAGCGCCATCCAGACCAATATGAATCTTGACCGCATGGACGCGGTCATCGAGAAGGATGAGGCGCGGCAACTCGATGCGGAGCATGACATTCTGTTCTACACTGGAACAGAGGGTGCAAGTTACAGCTTCAAGCCCGAAGCGGGCTGCACCGTGAGCGTCCTGCGCCCCACCGTGACCGCTGCGTCTATGACGTATTCCGGCGGCTTCACAAACACTGGCGTCACAACCGCTGAAGACGGCACTGTGACCGTCAGCGGTCTGATCACCGGCCGCAATATCATCAAGGTCACGAAGGGCGGCCTTTCGACCTATCAGGTCGTGACGGCACGCGGTGTGAGCTACAAGTTTGTCAACGCGGAGGGCACGGAGCTGACGCAGGAAGAGCTGGCTGCCATCAAGCCGGGCGATTCCGTCACGATCCAGTTCTCCAACCTGATCAGCCCCAAGGAAAAGCTTTCCGGCGCGTATAACTTCAACTTCTCCCTGTATATGCAGGGCCCGGACGGCACCTTCTTCAAGAGTGATCCCGGCGGAAACTTCGGCGTTTATGACTTCAGCGGCAACCCTGAGCGGCAGAAGCTGACTGTCACCATCCCGAAGTTCTGGGCTGAGGAGACCTACACGCTGAGCGGCGCGATCAAGCAGGCGGGCTGGCCCGGCGTTCCGACGCACCGCGGCATCACCTATGCTGTGGGCACGAATCCCGGCTTCGACGCGCCCAAGACGGCAGGCATTCTCAGCCGTCTGCCGGAGATCACGATCCCGGTCGTAAAGCTCGACTTCCTGACCGGCAAGCTGAGCTTCCAGGATCAGAACGGCACGGCCATTGACCGCAAGGATCTGACCGTCACGCTGGCGGACAGCGCAGGCAACGGCATTGCGGTCGCGGAAGACGGCACGTTCAAGGCTTATGCCGAGGAATACTTCTACACCGTTTCCGGCGCTGGCGTTGAATACGCCACTGGCAGCGTCACCATGAAGGAGGAAGGCTCCAACGAATTCACCATCACCCTGCAGGCAACCGCAGCGGGCGCATGGGACGGCAAGACGCAGACCGAACCGCAGACCGACGAAAACGGCGTTTACCAGATCGGCACCGGCGCGGAGCTGGCATGGTTCGTCGCGAAGAGCAAGGACGCGGACGTTTCCGGCGTTCTGACGGCCGATATCAACCTCGGCAAATACGCATGGCTGAACATCTCCTCCAGCAAGAAGGTCGTGCTTGACGGCGCAAGCTTTGAGATCACCGGCCTGAACGCCACGGCTGGCCTGTTTGCGCAGATCGGCTCGAATTCCTACATCCATGATCTGACCATCCGCGGCGCAGTTTCCGGCAAGGGCAGCGCAGGCGCGATCGCCGGCTATGCCAGCGGCACTGCTCCGAAAATCGCGAACTGCTTCAACTACGCAGTCATCACCTCTACCGGCAGCAACGTCGGCGGTCTTGTGGGATACACCTATCAGAACGCCGTGATCGAGAACTGCGCGAACTTCGGCGCTGTCACCGGCGGCAGCAGCGTCGGCGGCATTATCGGCGGCACAGTCAGCAACGGCTCGACCATCACCGGCTGCTATAACACCGCAGAAATTTCCGCGACCGGCAGCAAGGCCGGCGGCATCATCGGCGGCACCAGCAGCGAAATGACTGTTGCAAGCTGCTACAACACCGGCAAGATCTCCGGCACGGCCTCCGGCGGCATCGCAGGTGAGGTCGAGGGCAATGTGAACTGGAGCGGCACTGTGCAGGGGAAAATCACCATCTCCAGCTGCTACTCCACCGGCGAAGCGGGCAGCGCCGTATTCGGCACGGTTGACACTGCTTCCTCCGAGATTTCCAAGTGCTATTATCTGAACACGCTGAACGCGGACGCGAACGCCGAAGCGCTGAACGAATCTGACCTCAAGGACGCCGACCTGTCCGACGCGTTCGGCCCGGTCTGCGGCGGCTATCCCGCACTCAGATGGCAGACCGACGCGACCTTCCACAAGGCGAACGGCGAGGGCACGGTCGTTGACCCACTTTGCACCGTGAAGGGCTATACCCGCTTCACCTGCAGCGAGTGCGGCGAAAGCTACCGCACGGCTTATACCGCACCGCTCGGCCACGACTTCTGCGAGGATCTGGACGGCAGCGACAACAGCTGTGTCCTGACGGCTCCCACCTGCACGCAGCCGGGCAGGATCGTCCGTACCTGCCGCAGAGACGGCTGCTCAGAAACGAAGGAAGACATCGTTCCCGCCAAGGGCCATACGCCCAAGGACGGCACCGAGCAGGTCTTCACCGGCTATAAGACCTACGTCTGCGCCGTCTGCGGCGAAACCTACACGGTCTGGGACGACGACCGCCTCGGCCACGTCTCCTACCCCGAGCAGACTGTCACCTCTATCAGCGTTTCCGACAACGGCAATTACCCCTGGGTCTACAATGCCGATCTGGACCGCTTTGAGAGCAGCAACCAGGAGCAGGACAAGACCAGTTCCACGACCTCGTTTGCCTTTACGCTGAGCGCACCCACCGTTCTGCGCTTCGGCTACGGCGTTTCCTCGGAAAACGGCTATGACAAGCTGACCATCACGCTCGCAGCCGACGGCGGCAGCACGGAAACGCTGGCCGACGCTGTCAGCGGCGAGAAGAGCGGCAGCATCAAGAAGCAGCTTGCAGCAGGCAGCTACACACTGACGCTGTCCTATGTGAAGGACGACGCCTCCAAGGGCGGCTCGGATATGGCGTATGTCAGCGTTCTGACGCTGGCCGGCATGGCCCGCGTGATCGTGGAGAACACCACTTTCCCGAAGGCGGAGGGCGCTGTCTGGGAAGGCACGCTGGCCGACACCTGGATCGAGCTGACTGGCGAATCGACCATGATGGGCTGCGTTGTGGAAGCACTGGATGGCCACACCGTCGTCGGCGCGGAAAGCAACTACATCTCCTCCATTGACAACTTGAAGGCGTTTGACGGCGGTACCATGTCCGGCTGGATGGGCACACTCAACGACTGGTTCACAAACTTTGGCTTTGGTGAATTTACCGTTGCAAAGGGCACGCTCTGCGCGGGCGACGAGATCCGCATCATGTACACCCGTACCGTTGAGGATCTTGGCGGCAGCTGGAACAATTCCGACACCCGCCTCAAAGCGCTCACATTCAGCACCGGTAAGCTGGCGCCCAAGTTCAGCGGCGACACCTTCACCTACACCCTGACTGTGCCGGAAGGCACGACCTCGCTGCTCGTCACACCGACGGCGGCAAACAAGAACTATCAGGTCCGCGCCTATCTCGGCACGCAGGCTACGGGCCGCGAATATTCCCGCACGTCCCTGATCCCCATCGCAAATGGCAGCGTCATCACCGTCGTCTGTGCAGACGACAGCTGGCCCACCATGAATGAAACGAGCGACGGCAAGCGCACTTACACCATCAACGTGGTGTTCGGCACAGCTCAGTCCTCTGACGCGGGTGTTGCGTCCGTCAAGGTCGCAGGCGTTGAGGCAGCAGCCGGTACGGCTGAAAACAGCTTCTCCGTAACGCTCCCGGCAGGCACAGAGGTCACGGCAGACAGCTTCGAGATCACACTTTCCGACAGCAAGGCCACGCTTACCGGCCCGGCCAAGGGTGAGGACGGCGTCTGGACGTTTACTGTGACCGCTGAGGACGGCACTGCCGTGACCTACTCCGTCACAGTCACGGTGAAAGAGGCCAAGACGATCCACGCGACCATTTCCATGCAGGCAGAAAATATGTTTATCATGGTTCCGACCCGCGTGGAAGTCTCCAGCGATCTCGCCGAACGCTATGGCTACGCTGATGATGTCACAGACGGCGTTTCCGCGCTGGACGTGCTCGTGAAGTACCACGAGCTCACCTTCGGTGAGGACTTCACGAAGGACAGCAAGAGCGATTATCTCGTCGTCAGCAACGGCACGATCACCACGGTCAACGGAGAAAAAACCTCCGCGTTCAGTTTCGCGGTCAACGGCGAGTTCCCCTGCGACAAGAATGGCGAATATAACACGCAGTACGGCTACACCGGCTACACCATCAGCCAGACCCCCGTTGCGGAGAACGGCACCGTTGAGTTCTTCTTCTATCAGGACACCAGTATGTACATGGACTACTATACGTGGTTCACGGATACGGACGGAAACCGTCTGGATACCTTTACGGTTCAGGCCGGAACCGACTTCACGCTCGGTATGGACGGCTATATGTACGCCTACGGCGGCGGTCTGAAGCCCGAGGACCGTGTAACGCACGGTGCGGCGCTCGATCCTGAGGACATCCAGATCTGCACAGTCGGCGAAGACGGCACGCTCACGCCGGTCGAGGGCAAGGTCATCGGCGAAAATGGGCAGGTCACGCTCTCGTTTGCCGCCGCAGGCAGCTATGTTCTGTCCGCAATGGGCGACGAGTTCACCAACATTTTCTCCCCGTGGCTCCCCGTCACGGTCACAGCAGCCCCGAAGTCCAATGACGCGAATGTCAGCAGCATCACCGTTGCGGGCGTTGAGGCCACAGCCGGCGAGAACAACACCTACACCGTTACCCTCCCCTACGGCACGGACGTTACAGCGGGCAGCTTCGTGATCGTCACAAGCGACGCAGGCGCGACTGTCGGCGCTCTGACGAATGAAGGCAATGTCTGGACGTTCACCGTCACCGCTGAGGATGGCGTGACCTCCAAGACCTACACCGTCACCGTTTCGTTCACCGAAGCCCCGAAGTCCAATGACGCGGGTGTCAGCAGCATCACCGTTGCGGGTTTCAAGGCTGTGGCCGGTGCGAACAACAGCTACACCGTCACGGTTCCCTATGGCACGGTCGTCAAGACCGGCAGCTTCGTGATCGTCACGAGGCATCCGCGCGCGACTGTCAGCGCTCTGACAAACACCAGAAATATCTGGAGCTTCACCGTCACCGCTGAGGACGGCGTGACCACCGCAGTCTATACCGTCACGGTCAATACCGCCGCGCTTCCGGAGCCGATCACTCCGGGTGTCGACAATAAGAAGCCCGCTTCGAAGCCCGAGGTCAAGCTTCCGTTCACCGACGTTTCCACGTCCGACTGGTTCTATGACGACGTTGCGTTCGTATACGAAAACGGCCTGTTCTCCGGCACGGACAGCAGAAGCTTCAGCCCGAACGCGTCCATGACGCGCGCCATGCTCGTCACGGTTCTCTACCGGCTCGAGGGCGAACCCACCGTCACAGGCAGAAGCAGCTTTACCGATGTGCGTTCCGGCGCGTATTACGAAAAGGCTGTCATCTGGGCAGCCGCCAACGGCATCGTCACCGGCACGGACAGCACCTCCTTCTCCCCCGACGCCAAGGTCACGCGCGAGCAGCTTGCCGCGATCCTGTACCGCTATGCGCAGTACAGGAAGCTGGACACCGATGCGAGCGCAAAGCTGAACAGCTTCACCGACGCGGACAGCGTTTCCGCCTATGCCAGCGAGGCGCTCGGCTGGGCTGTCTCGGAGGGCCTGATCAACGGTGCTTCCGGCAAGCTCATGCCGAAGGGCGACGCGACCAGAGCACAGGTCGCCGCGATCCTCCACCGGTTTGTGAAAAATGTACTGAACTGACCTCATAATCCCAATTTGCAGCACAGGACTGCCCCCCTTTTTGGGGGGGGCAGCCCTGCGTGCTGTATTTCAGAGCATATCTGAAAGCCGGTAAACCAGACCGGCAGCAGCTGTTGCGCCACTGGACAGATTACCGGTTTTCAGATATACTTGAAATGATACAACACATATGGAGTTGAATTGCGTGAACGTCTGGAAAACAAATAAAAAGGCCGCCGTCTGGGCGGTGCTGGCGCTGGTGCTGACGGCTGCGCTGCTGACCGGGTGCGGAGCGCCGCAGGCCGGGCCGAGCTATCACTGCACCGTCTCCATTTCCTGTGCATCGATTCTGGAGCACATGGAGCTTTGCAGCGAGGAAAAGCGGGAGCTGGTGCCGGAGGACGGCTGGCTGCTGGAGTCTGTAGAGGTCAGCTTTCAGGAGGGCCAGAGCGCTTTTGACGTTTTGCAGCAGGTCTGCCGGGAGAATAAACTCCATCTGGAATTTTCCACGACGCCGGTTTACAACTCGGCTTACATTGAGGGCATCGGGAACCTCTATGAATTTGACTGCGGGGCGGAATCCGGCTGGATGTACGCGGTGAACGGCTGGTTCCCGAATTACGGATGCAGCCAGTATGCGCTGCAGGACGGAGACACGGTCACGTGGGTTTATACTTGTGAGCTGGGCAGGGACGTCGGCAGCGGCGGCTGGACAGAGGGCGAATGAGAAACAAAGACGCTTTTTCGGGATATCATCCCGTGATCAATTTTCTATATTACGCACTGGTGCTGCTGTTTTCGATGTGCCTGATGCACCCGGTCTATCTGGCGGTTTCGCTGACGGGGGCGCTGGCCTACGATATTCATCTGAAAGGCCGGAAAGCGGTGCGGTTTGCCGTCATGGGGCTTCTCCCTATGGCGGCGCTTGCCGCGCTTCTGAACCCGGCGTTTAACCATGAGGGCGCGACGATTCTGACGTATCTGCCCTCCGGGAATCCGCTGACGCTCGAATCCATGCTCTATGGTGCGTCGGCAGCGGTCATGCTGGCAAGCGTCGTATTGTGGTTTTCCAACTACAACGAGGTTATGACTTCGGACAAGTTTGTGTATTTATTTGGACGCGTGATTCCGGCTCTGTCGCTTGTTTTGTCCATGGCCCTGCGGTTCATTCCGAAGTTCAGGGCGCAGATGCAGACGGTTTCGGAGGCGCAGGCTTGTATCGGACGCGATACGAAAAACGGAAGCGTATTCCGCCGCGTTGGGAACGCCGTCAAAATCTTCTCAATCATGGTCACATGGTCGCTCGAAAATGCCATTGAAACGGCGGACTCCATGCGCTCACGCGGCTATGGCCTGCCGGGGCGCACGGCATTTTCGATCTATCGTTTTGACGACCGGGACAAGGCCGCGCTTGCGTGGCTGGTTTTCTGCGGGGCGTATCTCATTTCCGGCTGGATGGCGGGTGGAACGTATTTCCGGTATTATCCGACCATAAAAGCTACCGCATGGACGCCGATGACGGTCAGTTTTATGCTCGTCTATCTTGCGCTGGTGCTGACGCCGGTGATTCTCGACCGAAGGGAGGACAGGCTGTGGAACTCTTTGCAATCAAACATCTGAATTTTGCGTATCCAGAACAGGCAAAGAACGCGATCTCCGATTTCTCGCTGTCCGTCCGGCCGGGAGAATTTCTGGTGGTCTGCGGTCCGTCCGGTTGCGGGAAATCGACGCTGCTGCGGCAGTTAAAAACCGTCCTTGCGCCGCACGGACGAAGGAGCGGTCAAATCCTGTTTGACGGAAAGAATCTTGATGAACTTTCCCAGCGCGAACAGGCTGAAAAAATCGGCTTTGTGCAGCAAAGCCCGGAGAATCAGATCGTCACGGATAAGGTCTGGCACGAGCTGGCATTCGGGTTGGAATCGCTCGGCTATGACACGCCGACGATCCGCCGCAGAGTGGCGGAAATGGCGTCATTTTTCGGCATCCAGACATGGTTTTATAAGTCTGTTACAGAACTGTCCGGCGGGCAGAAGCAGCTTCTGAATCTTGCGTCTGTGATGGTGCTTCAGCCGAAGGTGCTGATTCTCGACGAGCCAACAAGTCAGCTTGACCCGATTGCAGCGTCGGACTTTTTGGCAACGCTCGGCAAGATCAACCGGGAACTTGGCACGACGATTATTCTGACCGAGCATCGCTTGGAAGAAGCGTTTTCCTTCGCGTCGCGCGTGGCGGTCATGGACGGCGGCAGACTGCTTTGCAGCGGAACGCCTGCCGATGTGGGCGCGGAATTAAAATCCAGCGGGAACGCGATGTTTTTGGCCATGCCGGCCGCCATGCGGATATGGGCGGCGACGGATTCCAAGGCAGTTTGCCCCATTTCTGTCTGTGACGGGCGAAACTGGCTGCTGGAATATGCAAAAACGCACGAGTTAAAGCCGATTCCGGAAGAAAATAAAAACGCGCCGGACACGGAAACCGTTGTCTCGGCGCGGGAAATCTGGTTCAAATACGATAAGGACTTGCCCGATGTGGTCAAGGGTTTATCCTTGGAACTGCACAAAGGTGAATTTCTGGCCCTGCTCGGCGGCAACGGCACGGGCAAGACCACCACGCTCAAGCTGCTGGCAAGTCTGAAAAAGCCGTATCGCGGGGAACTGAACATCACCGGCAGCGTCGGAATGCTGCCGCAGAATCCGCAGACGCTGTTTGTAAAAGCCACAGTGCGCGAGGACTTATTGGAGATCATACCAAAATCCGAACGGAAACCTGAGCGTCTCGCACAGGTCGTTTCGCTCTGCAAGCTGGCGGAGCTGCTTGACCGCCATCCCTACGATCTTTCGGGCGGCGAACAGCAGCGCGCGGCGCTGGCGAAAATCCTGCTTCTGAATCCGGACATTCTACTCCTTGACGAACCGACGAAGGGACTTGATGCGGAATTTAAGCAGACGTTCGGGCAGGTTTTAAGGACGCTGCGAGCGTCCGGCGTGGCGATTCTGATGGTCAGCCATGATATCGAATTCTGCGCGAAGTATGCCGAACGCTGCGCCCTGTTTTTTGACGGCAATATCGTCACCGAGGCTGCGCCGCGCACGTTTTTCAGCGGCAACAGCTTCTACACGACCTCCGCGAACCGCATTGCACGCGACGTGCTGCCGGAAGCCGTTACGCCGGAGGATGTGATCGCGGCCTGCGGCGGAGCGGTCGCGCCGGAACCGGCGCTGCCGGAGTATCAGCGTATTCCGCCTGCACCGGAAAAGGAAGCGCAGGTTCTGAAAAAGCTCCCGGTCTGGCGCAAGGCGCTTGCCGCCGTATCCGGTATCGTGTCGCTGGTGCTGATGATCCAGGCCATCGGCGTGACCGATCTGACAAAGCTTGTGGACGCAGGCGGACTGACAGGTCTTGCGGGTGACCAACTGAAGCTCTACGGCATTCTGCTTCTCTCGCTGCTCGTGTTTGCGCTGTCTATTGGCCGAAAAGCCGACCGCCCGGATTATCTCATCCAGACACCCGTGGAAAAGCGGAAGCTGAGGAATCGCACGATTTTTGCGACGGCTTTGATCCTCCTGCTCATTCCGCTGACGCTGTTCATCGGTGTGTACTGCTTCGGCGGGAAACGGTACTATTTCATTTCGCTGCTCATTCTGCTCGAGTGTATGCTGCCGTTCTTCCTCATCTTCGAGGGGCGAAAGCCGCAGGCGCGGGAGCTGGTGCTGATTGCCGTGCTCGTTGCACTGAATGTGGCAGGCCGCGCCGCGTTCTTCATGCTGCCGGAGTTCAAGCCGGTCGTCGCTATGACGATTCTTGCGGGCGTAGCCTTCGGCGGCGAAACGGGATTCTTAGTCGGCGCGATGACTATGCTGGTTTCGAATATGCTGTTTTCCCAAGGCCCGTGGACACCGTGGCAGATGTTCGCGATGGGCATCATCGGCTGGCTGGCGGGAGTTTTGTACCGCAAGGGCGTCCTGCGGCGGTCGAAGCTCAGTCTGTGCATCTTCGGCGTGATCGCCTCTACCGTGATCTTCGGCGGTATTATGAATCCCGCGTCCGCGCTCATGTGGTCAGAAACGATCAGCTGGAAGATCATCATGAGCTATTACATCACCGGCATTCCGGTCGATCTGGTACGTGCAGTCGCTACGTTCGTCTTTCTCTGGCTCGGCGCGGAGCCGATGCTGGAAAAGCTGGACAGGGTCAAAACAAAATACGGCCTGGCGGAGTAACTTCCGCTAAGCCGTTTGCGTTTTCCTGTCAATGTCCGGCAGCGCTTGGGATGTCCTGAAGCACAAAGCGGTATTCCTGCTCTGCGTCCGGATACTTCTCCCGGTCGACCTTGCTCAAAAACATGGCAAGCGGACGGACCCACAGGCCGCCGTCGCCGTAGAGCTTTCGGTAGATCACGCAGGGCTCACCGCTCTCGGAGTCCTTTGCAAGCGCCTCCACGAGATAATAATCGCCCTTGAAATGGCGGTAGACCCGTCCGATCTGAAGCTGCTGCATACCGCTTCGCCCCTTTCGCATTCATGTCCCGCAGACCGGTTTGACCGGCCTGCGGGCGTTCGTTTTTATTTTGCCAGCTTGTTTTTATCGAAGAAATACTCCTTCGTCAGCTTCGCCACAACGCCGGACAGGGCGAACAGGGCGATAAAGTTCGGGATCGCCATGAGACCGTTGAACGTGTCGGCAATGTCCCACACCACATCGAGCGACGCGACCGCGCCGACCACAACGACGATGATGAACAGGACCTGATAGGCCTTCGAAACCTTGAGGCCAAACAGATACTGGACGCAGCGGCTGCCGTAGAGCGACCAGCCGAGGATCGTCGTGAACGCGAAGAGCATCAGGGCCAGTGCGACGAAGACGGAAGCGAATTTCTGGCCGAACATGGTGGCAAATGCGGCCGTGATCAGCTCGGAGCCGACCTTGTGGCCGAAGGTGATATCCACGCCGCTGCAGATGATGGTCAGAGCCGTCAGGGTGCAGATGACGATGGTATCGGCAAAGACCTCGAAGATACCGTACAGGCCCTGCTGGACGGGGCTCTTGGTGTCAGCCGCCGCATGGGCGATGGCTGCGGAGCCAAGGCCCGCTTCGTTGGAGAAGGCGCTTCTGCGCAGGCCCCAGACAATGGTCTGTTTGAGCGCAATACCACTGGCCGCGCCGCCGAGCGCCTTGGGCGTAAAAGCTGTGGCAAAGATCTTGCCAAAGGCCGGGCCGATATTACCGGCGTGACCGAAAATCACGACAAGCGCAAAAATGATGTACAAAACGCTCATGACCGGAACGAGCTTTTCCGCCACCGCGCCGATGCGTTTGATGCCGCCGAAGAGGATCACGCCGATGAGCGCCGCGATTGCAACGCCGAACACGAAGTTCAGCAGCTTCCGCTCCCCTTCCGCAGCCGGGATGAAGGCGTCGATGGCGTCGTTCAGGGAGCCGACGATGGAGTTGACCTGCGACATATTGCCGATGCCGAAGGAAGCGATGGCTGCGAAAACGCAAAACAGAATGCCGACCCACTGCCAGTGCTTGCTGAGACCGTTTTTGACGTAGTACATCGGGCCGCCGACCCAGTCACCCTTTGCGTCGCGCTCGCGGTATTGGATGGACAGCGTGACCTCGGAATACTTGATCATCATGCCGAGCAGCGCCGCCAGCCACAGCCAGAACACTGCACCGTAGCCGCCGAGGGCGATGGCCTGCGAGGTGCCGACGATATTGCCGGTGCCGACCGTCGCAGCCAGGGCCGTTGTGACAGCCTGCAGCGGCGTGACCGCGCCAGCGCCTGCCTCCTGCTTCTGAAACATCTTGCCGACCGTGTTTTTCATCGCATAGCCGAAGCGCGTGAACTGGATCCCGCGATTGCGGATGGTCAGATACAGACCGCCGACAATGGTACATGGCAGGAAAATGTACAGCCATGCGACCGTGTTCAGGGTTCCCGTGAAGAAATTGATGATAGCTTCCATAGTTCTCCTTTCCGGACGCCTCGCGGCGCCCTCTCTCCCCTTTCAGAATATAAAAGTACAGGAGTTACTATACCATAAAATAACTTCTCAATCAATTTAAATTGCTACACTGCAACGTAGAAAATAGCCGTGGACATTTGTTCATATTGTGAAGACATGCACAAAAAATAAATATCCTGCGAAAAAGGGATTGACGCGGCGGGAAAAACGTGCTATATTATTCAGGCAATCGGGATGCTAGTGTGGCTCAGTCGGTAGAGCAGCTGATTCGTAATCAGCAGGTCGCCGGTTCAAGTCCGGCCACTAGCTCCAGAGACCGGTGAAAATCGAGAGATTTTCGCCGGTTTTCTCTTTTATTTGTTCGGATTTTCGGGTAGCAAATTTGCCTGACCCACACCGTGACCCACACGGCGAAATGTCCAGAGAGCGTCGGAGAGGATGACTGTCCATCCCCTCCGGCGCTCGATTCATTTTTATGCGGCTCGTTTGTCTCCAATGCGGTTGCAGCTTACAGAAATACACGGTATATTTGGAATATCGAAAAATTTTTTTCGGAAAGGATGTGCTGTTTTGCCTTTCTGAATTGTTATATCTATGAGGCCTCAAAGAAATGGAGAAACAGGCAGATGAAACAAGAACAGGTTCTGGCGCTCTATGACGCATATGCCGACAGCGTCTATCGCGTGGCGCTCGGGTATCTGCGTTCGCCGCATGACGCGGAGGACGCGGTACAGGCGGTTTTCTGCAAGCTGATGGAGCAGAAACTAAGCGTCTACCCCGGTCGGGAGCGTGCATTTTTGACAAAGCTGACGGTAAACCACTGCAAAAACCAGCTTGCAGCCGCAAAAAAGTTTGCACCAGATGCATTAGACGATCTGATCCTGCCCGCAGAGCCGGAGGATCGTACTCTCTACCGTGCCGTGATGGAGCTGCCGGAGAAATATCGCGTAGTGATCGTCCTGCACTGCATGGAGGGGTATTCCTTTTCCGAAATTGCCGGGTTTCTGCACATTACTGTTTCCGCCGTTTCAATGCGCCTGCACAGAGCGCGAAACATGTTGGACGAACAACTCGGGAGGGATTGACATGGAACAAAGCTTTAAGCGCATTGCAGATTCCGTTTGCCTGTCGGAAAGCAGCCGAACACGCATCCGCGCACAGATCGCCTTCCGGGCAGAAGAACAGGAGGCTTCTATGCAAAACAATTCCAAAAAACATCTACCGCGGCTGGCGGTGGCCGCGATCATCATTGCGGCGGCGCTGACGTTGACAGCGGCGGCTGCGGCGGTTGTCCACCGGTTCCGGAACGATATCATTGTCACCAGCGTCAACGAACTTCCGGAACCGACAGAGGATACACCGATGGCCGTGGCTGTTGTGACCGACAGTCAGAGTGCGGCACAGACACTGGAAGATGTTCTGGCGGAAGGCCCATATATCACTGCCGAAGAGTGGAAGTCCGGAGAGAAAATCGGCGGCACAACATCCGTCCAGTATGGCGGCTGGGACACCGCTGAGCTCATCAGCAGTGACCCGGCACTTTCTGTCCGCCGGATCACCCGCGAAGCAGACGGCGCAGAGAAAATGCAGTACATGGCGGAGAACCCTGCCAATCTTCTGCCGATGCTGTCCGGCATGGTTCGCTTCGATCTGGCATGGCTGGCGGAACACTACAGCGTCGTCATTCCGGACGATCAGGCCTATATCATCCGGGATGAGGACGGCGCGTTCGTCAGCGAATACTTTAGTGCTGCCTACGGCGCAAATGACGGGAAGGGATGGGTCAGCCTTGACATGGACTACGACACGACGCGCAAGGGACTGGGGCCGAGCTATATCGTAAACGGTACCCTTGACCAAGCATATTATTACACCACACAAGATGGGTATGAATTTCTCATCACAGCTAGTCACGACGAGGTCTGGGCGAGTTGCTATACTGTTCACGCGACCGTCAGCCTGTACAGCGCGTATCTGACAACCGCCGAGGTCGAGCAGATCGTAGAGCATCTGGCCCTTTCAATCACGGAATAAAGGTACAATGCGCCGGAGGGAGACTTGGAGCATCCCTCCGGCGCGCCTGTGTTTTTACATCACTTGTGCCATGAAATTCCCCATCTTTTCGGCTGCGCTTTCCTGCATCTGGCGTGTGACGTGAGTGTAGGTTCTCAGTGTGAAGCCTGCGTCGAAGTGACCAAGCATACTGGACACTGTTTTCACGTCCACGCCATTTTGGAGCGCCAACGTTGCGAATGTGTGTCTCAGGTCGTGAAATCTCAGGTGTTCCAGTCCTGCGTCCTTCAGGATTTTCTTGTGGATGTTTACCACCGAATCAGGGTGGTACATCTCGCCTGTTTTTGGTGACGGGAACATCCACGGATTGCTAAGATGCTTCTGGTGCTCCGCAATCAGAAAATCGGCGGCGTCCTGTGGGATGGAGATTTTTCTGATCGAATTTTCTGTTTTCGGTCGTGTTATATCGGGCTCGCCTGCGTTGTTTCGTCCTGCCTGCTTGCTGACGGAGATGGTCCTGTTTTCGATATCCAAATCCGTCCATTGGAGCGCTACCAGTTCGCCCTTGCGCAGACCACTGATGAGCTCCAGATAGAACATCGGCAGAACGCCTCGCTGATCTGCCGCTGTCAGGTACGATCTGATCTGTTCTGGCGGCAGGATCTTCATCTCGTGCTTTGGAATTTTGGGCGGTACACAGTCGTCTGCCGGATTGCGCACGATCAAGCGTTCTTTAACCGCGCGGTCGAGGGCATTGTGCAGCATCGTGTGGATGCCGCGAATCGTCGAGTCGCTGAGTCCGGGTTGCTTGCCTTTCTGCGCTTCGCGGAGCCGACCATGCTCCTGTAGGTCTTTGTAGAGCCATTGCAGATCGCGCCCAGTTAATTTCTTCAGTGGAATATCTCCGAGACGTGGGACAATATGTAGCTCAATGCCGCGCCGGTAATACTCGGCAGTGGAAAATCTCAGATGTGGCTTCGCGTAGAGTTCATACCACGTTTGCAGCCATGTGCCGAGCGTGTACTCGTCTGCGCGTCGTACATCCACGCTTTCTGCTTCTGCAACTGCCTTTGCCAGCTTTTCTTTTACCTCTGCCTGCGTCTTGCCGAGGACGTTCTTTATCAGCCGTTTCCCCGTCTTTTCGTCGTAACCGGCTGTGTATCGGCCTTCCCAGCGTCCATCCTTGCGCTTTCGGATGTTTCCTTCTCCGTTTGCCCGTTTCTTTGCCACGTCTGTGCCTCCTTTTCTTTGGTAGCACAAACAACTACCACAGAAAGGGCGCAAAGTCTACTGATTTTTTCGTAAGATCGGAATATTTTTTATCCGCATTCGTGCGTGTCGGAAATCCCTATTCTTTGTTTACTGCGGCGCAGTTTTTGCACTCCAGCGCTAAAATATAAAAACGCTCAAATAGTGCGGAGTTTGAGACATACGCAAGGGCCTGTTATAATTTTTATAAAATTTCTTTTGCATTTTTCATCCCTTTGGGTACTCTCATTCGTTATACTGACAGAAAAGGCGGTGGAATACAGCGATCATGTACTGGTGCGTGAGATCAAAGGCGAAGATAAGGGCGCACTGGAGCTTTTGACCTGACGCTGGATGCATTTATCGCAATGATGCAGAACATCGGCGGCCATGCGGTGTATTATTTTCTTATAAATCAGACTTTGAGATTTGGAGGCGTAGCATGAAAAGACAATTTGCCGTTATTCTTTTATTAATCAGCATTTTATCCTTATCTGGATGCCATAAAGAACCATCCACTCCGAAGGCTCTTGTTCCCTCCATCATGTACAATGGTGAGATTTATTGCAGCACAGGTAAGCAGATGCCCGGTGAGGTGGCCGAAGACGCAATCATTGGAGAGATTACATCTACTGTTCCACTATCTCAATGGCCAGAGGAGGACGGACAGGCAAACTTCGATATTCTAGGCGCTGCTTATGCAAACACCTCCGATGGGCTTGTTGCTTTCATCGATAACGAATGGACGCTTTTTGAGAAAAGAGAAATCAGCGAATAGCTTCTGACTTTTAAGTGGACGCCTGCGGGCGTCCATTTTCTTTTTTGGGGCCTAACCTTTTCAGTAGCGTCAAAATATAAAATATCAAACATTGCAGTTGGAAACACACGCAAGGGTCTGATATAATTTTATAAAATTTCTTTTGCATCTTTCATCCCTTTGGACACTCTCGTTCGTTATACTGACAGAAAAGGCGGTGAGGCAGTGGAATATAGCGATCGCGAACTGGTGCACGGGATCAAAGGCGGAGATAAGAGCGCACTGGAGCTTTTGGTTCGCCGCTGGTATCCGCGAATTTACGGATATGTTTTCAAATTGACCGGGCATGAGCAGGACGCTTATGACTTGACGCAGGATGTTTTTATCGCAATGATGCAGAGCATCGGCAGCTATACGCCGTGGAGGAAATTTGACAGCTGGCTGTTTACAATTGCGCATAACAAATGTATGGACTACTTCCGCCTCCGGCGGAAGGTCGTTCAGGCGGAGGACACTGTTTTTGACCGCCCGGATTCGGCTGCCTCGCTTGAGGACATAGCAGAGTTATCCGCATCTGTCAAGGCTGCGCTGGAGAAGCTGCCCGCCGCGCAGCGCGAGGCGGTACTCTTACATTATTTCCATCAATTCACTGTAAAGGAGATCGCACAAATGACGAATACACCGCTGCCGACCGTCAAGTCCCGGCTTCGCGCTGCCAGAAGCACACTTTCAGATGATTTGTGGGAGGACTTTTCATGAATGAGCGAATGGAACAGGAGATCAGACGCACCATCCGGTTTCTGCAAGCGTCCATGCCGGAGCCGAAGAACAGGCAAACATCAGTCTTCACGCTGCTGCGGATCGCCGCGAGCGAAATAAACGCGTGGCTGCTGCTCGGGCTTTTCGTGGGCGCATTGAGTTTCGGTCTGGTCAGCGTCCGGGTTTTGTCCATGCCGATGCTGACGATTTTCTGCACCGCGCCTATGCCGATGCTTCTGCTGTTTCATCGGTATGTACTTGCCTGTGACCAGCGCATGCGTGAATTGGAAGCTACGTTTCCGTATTCCTATTCCGAAATGCTGGCCGCGCGGTCGGTCGTGATCTCGTGCTGCATGTTCGGCGCGCTGGTGCTCCTTTCCGCGATGCTGCACGCTTCCGTCGGAGAGGATTTCCTGCGTCTGGCGCTCTGCGGGGCTGTACCGGGCATTTATCTCTGTGCGCTGCTTCTGTTTTTGTCTGCTTCGCTCCGCAATCCGGAGGGCCTGTCCCTGCTTGCGGTCGTCTTCTGGGCGGCGCTCTGCTTTCTGGCGGCGGTGCTTCCGTTTGACCGGCTTTTGCAGCTCTGCTCCACGGCTGCCTACGCTGTGCTGGCGGCCGTCGGGCTGATTGTATACGGCATTCTTGTGCGCAACGTTCAACGAAGGAGGGTTTTTTATGACATGGCTCATATCGGATGAAGCCAGAAAGCACCGGGCGTTCCGCGAGGTTTGGGTCGCGTATATTCTCGGTGGGTTGTATCTGCTGCTGGGACTGTACACAGAAATTTCGGAACAAAATTACAGCATACGCTATCCTGCGGAGCAGAAGTGGTACTTTCTTCAGTCTAATATCCGTTCCTACGGCGCGACGCTGACAGCGTTTCTGCTTGCGGTCGGATTGCCGCGGTTGGTCTGCTGTGAAAGGGAGTACCGGACGGACGATCTGGTCGGGACGGCGGCACTTGGCCGCCGGTACACATGGAGGGCGAAAACGGCATTTACGGTCCTCTATTGCGCCATCGTCGTTTTCCTTATCGGCGCAGTCAGTCTGCTGGTAAACGGCGGGGCGTTTGGCTTCGAGGACGCCTTCTCCCCTGTTATAAGCTGCGTATATTTTGAGGACGCGGCGCTGCCGCCGATGTCCAATCTTGCGTACTGTGCACTCCAGTATGGATTTCTGTTTCTAGGCGCGCTGTACTTTGCCGGGTTTATCCTGATCGTCGCCGCGCTGACGCGGCGGACGGCGCTCAGTCTGTTTCTCTGCGGCGGCAGCTATCTGCTGTTTTTCGCGTATTCCGCTGTCGGGTTTCAGATGCCGGACTTCCTTCGCATGCCGCTCGGTGTGCTCTATCGGTTCGGCTTCGGCGGGTATCTGCTGCTGGAGAGCTATTCGTGGACTTCGAGAGGCTTTCCCGGTTTGTGGCCGGACGTGTGGAAGCCAGTCCTGCTGGGGATTGGGATGATTCTTCTGGAGTTTTTCGTCTTTTGGAGGATATGGGGGAGGAAAGCGAAGGCATGAAAGCTGACCTGATTCGCTGCTTCCGGAACCCGCTCTACTGGCTCGTTCTGAGCGCAGGGTTATTCGTCCGGGTCGTCCTCGCCTATTTTGATTTCCAGACCCGCAGCGATGTGTTCTGGTCGCTATCCGCAGAGTTCTGGAATAAGACAGGCTCCGTGACGCTCGGCTTTCTGGTTCTGCTCGTCCTGATCCGGCTGTTTTCCGCAGATCGGGAAACGGGAGCCTTTCCTGTCATTAACAGCACCGCCTATGGTCGGATCGCGCTGTTCCGGAACCGGTTGATTGCCGGGAGCGCCGCCGCCTCGGTTGGTACGATACTATTGGCGATTGGAAATTATGCGCTGTCGGTTCTCATTTCCGGCGGGCTTCCCCAACCGGATGATTGGAGTTATGCGTGGCTCCGCAGCACGGGGATCGTTCTCATCGGAACAATTGGATTTTTCCTCTTTGCGGCTTTTGTGTGTGACAGTCTGAAAAACCAGCCGGCAGCCATGTGCATCTGCGGCGTTCCGTTTGCGCTCAGCTATTTTATCAATGTCGCTGTGCTGAAAAAGTTTGAATTCTTCTGGTTTGTTCGGTATGGATTTTTTGCAGAATGGATGCGCGGACGGAGAATCGGTGTGACCCCCGGAGTCTGGGGTGTCTGGTACGCGCTGTTATTGGGTGGGTTACTATTGGCCGCCCGCCATCAAAGAAAGGAGCGCAAGGAATTATGAAGCTTTCCTTCGAACATATCAGCAAGCTCTACGGCGATACAGCCGCGCTGCAGCAGATCGACCTGACCCTCGGATCAGGCGTCTATGGGCTGCTCGGACCAAACGGAGCCGGGAAAACGACGCTGATGCGGATCATGACGGATCTGCTCGCCCCATCGACCGGACGTGTCTTGCTGGATGGGCAGGACATTGCGGTCATGGGTGCTGCGTTCCGGAAAAAGCTCGGCTATCTGCCGCAGGACTTCGGCGTTTATCCCAATTTCACGGCGGAACAGTTTTTGCTCTATATCGCCAGATTAAAAGGCTTGTCAAAATTTGAGGCCAAGCGGCAGACAGATGATCTTCTGCGCATGGTCGGTCTGGAGGACAAAAAGCAGAAAAAGCTGAAAGGTTTCTCCGGCGGACAGCGGCAGCGTGTGGGAATCGCACAGGCACTGCTTGGAGACCCCGAAATTCTGGTGCTGGACGAGCCGACGGCTGGGCTTGACCCGGAAGAACGGATCCGGTTCCGCGGTATCATCAGTGATCTTTCCCAGCAAAAGCTCGTTTTGCTGTCGACGCATATTGTATCGGATCTCGAAGCAGTCGCAAACGAAATCATTCTGCTCCGGAAAGGTGTTGTCCTCTCAATGCAAAAGCCTGCTTCGCTGCTGGAGCATCTGAACGGGCAAGTTTGGCTCGTTACAGTTCCTGCTGCGGACGAAACGGCACTCACAAAGCAATATGTCTGCAGCAATGTCATGCACACAGACGGAAAAAGTGTGATCCGCCTGCTCAGCAAAAGCGCCCCTCGACCCGACGCAGTACCAACAACACCCAATATGGAGGATCTGTATCTATATTATTTCGGTAGATGATCGTCCGTCTGATTCTGGCTGGATATCGGGTGCAGTAAAGTACAGACTTTTTAGAAGGTAGCTTGCAAGTTTCTAGGCTTGCAAGCTGCTTTTCTCTGCAAGCTCAGAGTTCTTCACCCACCTCTGCACCTGCCGCTATTTGTTCGATTTCTACGCATTTTTTTCGTGCAACCCCGTCGTTTTCCTTGAAACGGCAGGCTTTTTTCAAATCACGACCCCAAGAGTGCTATTTTTGCTCTCTCAACAACCCCCTCGCAAATCTCCGAAACTGCCCGCACGGCGGGCAGTTGTGACCGCCGCGGGGCGCGCACGACCCCGCGGCTTTGTCCTGCTTCGCCGCTTGCGGCTTCTCCCTCTGCCGAAATTCGCCTGCAGCCGTTCTTTTTCTGCGTTTGCCGTGCCCGCAACGATCCCGCACGGCGGTGCAACGTCCGGTCTTCGGGCTTTCGGCGGGTACACGCTCGGCTGCGCCGCGAAAGCCGCACAAACCGCCGCCACGGGCGCGACGGCGTGGGAGTGGTGTTTTTGCTGTGCATTCAACCCATGTTTTCAATAAAATCGGCATATTTCCTCCTTGCGGCATTCTCGTCCAGCTTCTGCATTTGCCGGTCATAGTCCTGTTGGAGCGCGAATTGAATTGGTCGGATGGTGAAGCGTAGATTGCCATTTCGCTTGCGACCATCCTTCGTCGTAACCATCATCGGTTCTGTGACGAGCAGACCGCGTTCTTCCAGCGACCGGATGTGTTTGCGGATCGTGTTCGGACTCAGTCCAACCGCTTCACTGATTTTTCGATAGCTCGGCCAGCACTGGAACGTCTGGCGATCCTCGCAGAACAGCAGGTAGGCGTAGATCGCGATTTCCGCTGCGTTCAGACCCAGCGAGAAAATCTCCTTCGGCAGTGGGTAGTAGTCCCTGACCGAATCGCGTGCCGGCCAGAGACTGCGCTTCATTTGCACCCTCCTGTATGCTGCTCCACCCAGCGGATGAACGCTTCCTTTGGAACGACGATTCGATTTCCGATCCGCAGCACGGGAAAGTCCTTTTCGTGCATCAGTTCGTAGCTGCTTGACGGCGCAATGCCCAGCACTTTTGCTACTGTCGCCGCGTTCAGGAACAGCGGCAGTTCGTCATAGTTCTTGTAGATAGATTCTTTCATAGTTGTCCTCCTTTGTTCGTGTCCATTTTTTCTGTCTGTACTTTGTCCTTCTGAAAAACACCCCCTATTTAATCCGACACTAAAAGCCGTTTTTGTTACCCTCCTTCGCAAATTTTCTTATTCAGAGGGGAAGATATTTTACGTCCAGCAATAACGCCCTCTATTTGATCCGACAGATTTTTGCGTTTTGAGCGGTGTCCCCTCAAAAAAATCCCCTCACTGCATAGGCCACGGGAACGCAATTTTTACAAGCTCTTTTGAAATAATTCACAGATCATTTACATTTCCGCGCCTGCGCTGCCTGTTTGCGTCCCTCCGAAAAAGTCCTTCTATTTAATCCGACAGAAAATTGCGTTTTGAACAGCCTGTTTTGAAAATTTTTTCGATGGCAAAAAATAGCCACCGTCCAAACGGACAGCGGCATCAAGTCAGCAGCTTGCATTCAGCTGCACTTCGAGTTATACTGGTTTTGGAATTTGTTTGCCGGGAGGTTGCTAGCCCTTCTTCTGCGTTTGCCGTTCCCGCAATGCTGCTTCACAGAGGCACAACGTCCGGTTTTCAGGCTTTCGGCGGGTACGCGTTCGGCTGTGTCCTGAAAACGGCACAAACTGCCGACACAGGCGTGACGGTGCGGGGATTGCATTTTGTTGTTCGCCTTTTTTGAAAGACGCTTAACTTCGATTTGACTTTCACGCTGATTTATGGTTATAATATCAGCATGAAAGTTGGTGACAGATATGTGTTTTGAGACACTCGACGATTTGCTGCATGAGCGGAACGGAATTCTGCGAACGTCAGATGCGTTGGCTCGCGGTATTACAAAATCTCAGTTTTACGAATACGTCAATTCTGCGAAATTAGAAAAAGCCGCACACGGCATCTATGTGTCTGCGGATATGCTGACGGACGAACTGTACTTATTGCAGGCACAGTTTCCACGCGCTGTTTTTTCGCACGAGGCGGCGCTTTATCTGCACGATCTCAGCGAATATGAACCGATTCCCTTGACAGTGACCGTTCCTGCGAGTTACAACAGCACCGGCCTGACGCGGAAAGGCGTGAAAGTCTACTACGTGAAACCGGAGTGGTACACACTTGGTTTAATTGAGATTCCTTCTTTTGGTGGTCATATGGTTCATGCCTACGACCTGGAACGCACGATCTGCGATGTGATTCGACGCAGTGAAATGATGGATGTGTCTGCATTTAATTATGCAGTCAGGGAATACGCAAAGCGAAGGGATAAGAATTATGCGAAGCTGATTCGTTACGCAGCAGCGCTTCGTGTAGAGAAAAAGCTCCGTGAGAAAATGGGGGTGCTGTTCTGAATGATCAAGACATCTAAGCAATTGAAAGATCTGGTTGGAAACCGTGCGCATGGAGACAGCGCAAAATCCATGCTGTTTCTCCGGAACTATGCGATGGAGCGATTTTTGGAGCGGCTTTCTGCATCTAAGTATAGAAACTGTTTTATTTTAAAGGGTGGTATGTTGATTTCCGCAATGGTCGGGATCGACAGCCGTGCGACGATGGACATTGACACCACCCTGCGCAACTACCCTTTGAATTGCGAAAGCGCCGAGCAGATCGTCCGGCAGATCGCCGATGTGGAAATTGACGACAAAATCAGCTTTGTAATCAAGAAAACAGAAGAAATTATGGAAGATTCGGAGTACCAGGGTGTGCGGCTCTCGCTTGATGCGTATCTGGACAAAACGAGGATTCCCTTGAAGCTCGATATTTCCACCGGCGATGTCATTACCCCTTGTGAAATATCGTTTTCGTACCAGCTGATGTTTGAAAACCGAACAATCCCCTTGTTGGCATATCCACCTGAGACAGTTCTCGCTGAAAAGCTGGAAACGATCCTTTCACGCGGGGAAGCAAATACACGGCTGCGTGATTTCTATGATGTGTATATCCTGCAAAGAGAGGATTTCGTCGTAACACCAGAGACGAATTGTCAAGGACTTTTTAATCAAATTCACAAAAAAGGTGCCAGAAGCACCGTATGGCTCCTGACACCTCGTTTGATAGATTACATTTTTCCGTTCAGCAGGTCTTTGCAGAGATACGCATAGTCTGGCAGCTGG